>Ga0209097_10000298_pt1 | contig 52443 bp, 48 predicted proteins | sample AD_UKC052_MetaG_FD_184419 | JGI IMG/M metagenome (GOLD analysis project Ga0209097, IMG submission 184419) | Active sludge microbial communities of municipal wastewater-treating anaerobic digesters from USA - AD_UKC052_MetaG (SPAdes) (version 2) | ecosystem: Engineered > Bioreactor > Anaerobic >... | reverse complement strand
TCCATTAATCAAAAATAATAAACATTACCTTTGGGTTTCCCAGCGATTATAACTCTAATATTTGATTAATGGAACTAAACGAATTTATGGAGGTTGTAGAAGAGCCTAAAAAAACACTAAAACTGGCGCTAAGTCAGAAAAATAATCTGTGTGTTTCAAAAAAGCTTAGAGAAAATGATGCTGTTAAAATTAGTGGCATTTATAAAAAAGTATTTTCTCTTATAGAATCTGATCCAATAGCATTATGGAACTATATTCACACCAAAGGGAATAAAACTTCTTTGGTAAGGACGGCTTACAGTAAATTAAAAATGGTAGTAAGCAAAATTGATCCTAAACTGATAGAGGAAAATTCCAAAAAGCGTAGCTTATATTATGCTACAAAAAAGTTAAATAGAGAAGCTAATAATGGTATATTAGGTACCCCACAAAGTAATTTTCAAAAAAAGAAATAATTATTTTAATTGTTTTAAAGCGTAGATACTCCTGTGGATGTAACAGAGAAGTATAGAAGTATCTACTATTGAAATCTTCACTAATTGTGTATCTCGAGGAAAAACAGATGTTGGCGAGTCATATCGAAATGACTTTTTGGTGCATATCATCAAGAACGTTAGTATCAAATGAATCCAAGTAAATATTTGTAATCTTATTACCGTATTCGTGTCCTAAACTTTCTGCAATGATCTCATTAGAATACCCCAATCGCTTTGCTATCGTGGCAAATGAATGCCTTGTTGTGTAAGTAGAAATAGGATTGCTAACATTATATGTAATAGAAAGTTTCTTCAAGTATTTATTCGTGATTTTAATGCACTGATTAATGATTTTTTTGGCTTTCAGACTATCCTCAGGAGTTTCATTATCCAGAATGGGCAATAAGTAAACACTTTCAGGATTATAAAATTTATTAAATATTAAAACAGCCTCATTAAATAGCTTCACGTTGTAGTTTTTATGTGTTTTTCGCCTTTTGTAAACAATTCTTCCATCGATAATGTTAGTTGATTTGAGATAAGCTAAATCAGTAAAGGAAATGCCTCTTAAATAGAAACTCAAAAAGAAATAATTCAATACCTTCCATTGGGTAGTATAGGGTTCTAAAGGAGTGTTTTCAAGCTTAGCAATATCTTCACGTAAAACAGCTCTTTTGGCAGTTTTTTCACTCTTAATACTAATGTCATAAAAAGGATAATGTGATCTATCAACCACTTTCAACTTGATAGCTTTATTGTAAATTGCCCTAATTGAACGAAAGTAATTCGAAACACTATTTTGCTTGAGGCCAGATAATAATAAATGATGTTTAAATTGGTCTAATAACTCATAATTTACTTCAACAAACGAAACGTCCTTTCCACAATAGTTAATAAGCCTGTTTACAGCAGTTTGGTAAACAATTGCATTTCCAGTTCTCTTGACTTCCATCATTTGCAGTATTATCTTATCAGCAAAAACTTTAAATGTATCTGGAGCATCACTAATAGGCTTACCATTAAGAATTTCTTTAAGTTTTTCTATAGTAAAAGCATCATCAAGCATAAGAAGCGCTTGTTCAATTTTAAAATAGTCCTTGGATAATTTGATACTAAGTAGCTTTGAGTTTGGATGAGCTTTATCAATTTCATTCTTTTTTTCATTCCAAAAATGCTGTTGTAATGAAATGCCAGAATTGATAGTGTAAACTTTCTTAAAATGAGTAATTCTAAAAATAATGTTGAAAGTTCCATCAGATTTTGCTCTTCTAATGTCTAAAAGGGTTTTAATAGTTGCCATAAAAGGGGTTTTTATGGTCTTGATGTGCAATAATTTGTGCAAACTATGTGCAAAATTTTCATTTGAAATAACCTTTTTTCATCAGAAAATTTACTAATCCCAAGGAGGGAAAAACGTCTTAAAACTAAAAAAGCCTCTACATTTCTGTAAAGGCTTTCTCCTGATAGCTCCCTCTCTTGGGCTCGAACCAAGGACCCTCTGATTAACAGTCAGATGCTCTAACCAACTGAGCTAAGAAGGAAACTGTATTTTTATTCTTTTGTTTTTGAATGAACGTTTTGTGTTGCTTTAACTAGCAATGCTTGTTTGTTTAAGCGGTTGCAAATATAGGGCTAAAATTGATTTTCACAAACAAAAATGTATAAATTTTGAAAAAAAATTATTTCCCCACAATCGCTTTATAAATATCATTCCCATTGGCAAACAACAACAAAGTGATAAGTAGAAAGAAACCAACCATTTGGGCGTTCTCTAGGAACTTGTCGCTTGGTTTTTTGCCGCTAACCATTTCGTATAACAAAAATACAACATGGCCACCATCGAGTGCCGGAATAGGCAATAAATTCATCACACCAAGCATTATCGACAACAAAGCGGTGATGTTCCAGAAGGTTTCCCAGCTCCAAGAATCCGGAAAAACATTATAAATGGCTGCAAAACCACCTACGCCTTTATAAGCGCCTGTATTTGGATTAAAAATCATTTTTAGTTGCTTTCCGTACCCAAGCAATTGATTCTTCCCTTTTTCGATTCCTACAGGGATTGATTCAACGAAACTATAACTCTCTTTGCTGAAGGTATAATATCCTAATTTCTCCAAATTATCCTCTGTCAAAGAACCTGGAAAGATGCCTAATTTACCTTCTTTGTCCACTTCCATAGTAACTGGAGTTTCTTTTAGGTTTCTTAACACAACAGCAGGTATTTTTTTGCCTTTATTAGCATTTAATACTACAGCAGCTTGGTCAAAATATTTTATAGCTTGTCCGTTAAGAGAAACAATAATGTCTTTTGGTTTTACTGCTTGTGTGTTTTTAGAAGTTTCTGTAAAGGTTCCAACAACAAATGGCATTCTTACAGTAATCACACCTTTTTTATCGGAATCCAATATTTTACCAATAAAGTTAACGGGCATGTGTATTGTTTTTTCTTCCCCATTTCTATCAACAATAACTTCTTTTGAAGTCAAAATATCCATAGAAACCGCAGGAACAAATCGTTCTACTTTCTTACCATCAATCGATACAATTTTGTCTCCTGTTTTTATTCCCACTTTTTCTACCACAGGATTAGTTACCCAAATACCATCTTTTAAAGAGGCATTATTGATGTAAGTATCACCATAAGCATATGCCATTCCGATGTAAATAATAAAAGCCAAAACAAAGTTTACAATAACACCGCCCAACATAATAATCAAACGTTGCCAAGCTGGTTTTGAACGAAATTCCCAAGGTTGTGGAGGCAAAGCCATTTGTTCCTTGTCCATACTTTCGTCAATCATTCCCGAAATTTTCACGTAACCACCCAGAGGCAACCAACCAATTCCGTATTCGGTTTCGCCAATTTTCTTTTTCAATAAAGAATATTTAACGTCAAAAAATAAATAGAATTTTTCTACTCGGGTTTTAAATATTTTGGCAGGAATAAAATGTCCTAATTCGTGAAGTATAATCAGTAATGATAAGCTCAATAAAAATTGAGAAAGTTTGATAACTATTTCCATTTCTTGTTTTTAAATTCAATATAGCGCACAAAAGTAAGGTTTTCTATTTTAGTTCCAAAGGTTTCCTTTTAGGCTACACGATAATTATTTGTTAATAATTGTGTCTTTTCCTTTTTTACTTTACCATATGTGCCTTAACTTTACTTTTTGTTACAAAAACAAAGCCCTCACTGGTTTATTTTCCTTAATTAAAATTACTAAAATGGTATCACAATTATTTTCACCACTTCAAATAAAAAGCCTCTCTTTCAAAAACAGAATTGTTATTTCTCCAATGTGCCAATATTCAGCAACAGATGGTTTTGCTAATGATTGGCATCTCGTTCATTTAGGAAGTCGAGCTAGTGGTGGCGCAGCTTTAATCATTCAAGAAGCGACTTCAGTTTCTCCCGAAGGACGAATTTCTCCCGCAGATTTAGGTCTTTGGAAAGACGAACAAATCGAAAAAATGAAAGCCATTAATCAGTTCATTATTTCCCAAAATTCGATTCCAGGAATTCAATTGGCTCACGCTGGAAGAAAAGCAAGTATGTCCGCACCTTGGAACGGCAATAAAAGGTTGGACGAAACTAATGGAGGTTGGAATCCAGTTGCTCCAACTGCGCTGAGTAATCATTCGAACGAAAGACCACCTATTGCTTTAGACAAAATAGGAATCCAAAAAGTGATTTCCGATTTTAAATCGGCAACCAAAAGAGCAGTTCAAGCCGATTTTAAAGTTATCGAAATTCACGCAGCCCACGGCTATTTGTTGCACCAATTTTTGTCCCCTTTGACCAATCTTCGAACCGATGAATACGGTGGAAGTTTCGAAAACAGAATCCGTTTTACACTAGAAGTTCTCGAAGCCGTAGAATCCGAATGGCCAGAGAATTTGCCTTTGTTTGTTAGAATCTCCGCCACCGATTGGGCAGAAGGAGGATGGAATATCGAGGAATCTGTAAAACTTTCGAAAATATTAAAAGAGAAAGGAGTGGATTTAATTGACGTTTCTTCTGGCGGATTAGTTTCACATCAAAAAATTACATTGGAACCAGGTTATCAAGTTCCCTTTGCCGAAAAGATAAAAAATGAAACTGGAATTTTAACGGGAGCCGTCGGTTTAATCACTGAAGCAATTCAAGCAGAAGAAATTGTCGCCACAGGAAAGGCCGATTTGGTTTTATTTGCCAGGGAATCTTTGAGGAACCCTAACTTGGCATTGGATTTTGCCAAAGAATTGGGTGCCGATATTTCTTGGCCAAAACAATACGAAAGAGCGAAAATATAAACACGAATTAAGTAATTATACAATTCTTTAATGACCTTTCATGCCTTACATGGTAAGACTTTGAAACATATAAGGCATGAAAGGTCATATAAGTTACAATGTTGAAATAGGTAGATTAAAAAATAAATAAAATGTACAAAATAAAAACAGCACTGTTATCTTACGGAATGTCCGGAAAAGTTTTCCACGCTCCGTTTCTAGAGCTTCATCCCGGTTTTAAACTCTTAGGTTCTTGGGAAAGAAGCAAAAAACTAATTCAAGAAGATTATCCCGAAGTTACAAGTTATCCTAGTTTCGAATCTATTTTGGAAGACAAATCTATCGATTTGGTTGTAGTGAACACGCCAATCGACACGCATTTTGAGTATGCCAAAAAAGTGTTGCTCGCCGGAAAACACGCCATTGTCGAAAAAGCTTTTACGTCAAACGTTGCCGAAGCAAAGGAATTGGCAGCTTTGGCTAAAGAAAAAGGCTTGAAATTATCCGTTTTTCAAAATCGAAGATGGGACAGCGAACTCAAAACCGTGAAGAAAATCCTTGATGAAAAGTTGTTAGGCGAAATCGTCGAAGCTGAGTTTCATTTTGACCGTTACAATCCTATTTTGAGTCCAAAAGCACACAAAGAAACCGTTAATTCAGGTTCTGGAATTATGAAAGATTTGGGGCCGCACATTATTGATCAAGCCTTGTATTTGTTTGGTTTGCCCAATGCCGTTTTTGCCGATATTCGAATTACAAGAGAGAATTCAGTAGTCGATGATTATTTGGATATTTTGCTGTATTATTCGGATTTGAGAGTGCGATTGAAAGCTGGTTTTTTTGTACGAGAACCCAATCCGTCTTATGTTGTTCACGGAAAGAAAGGTTCTTTTCTAAAATCCCGTGGCGATGTGCAGGAAGACGAATTGAAACTGGGCAAAAAACCGAATTTAACTACTTGGGGAACCGAAAAAGAAGGTCAAGAAGGACTGTTGCACACTGAAATCGATGGTAAAATCATCAAAGAAAAAGTACCCACGCTTCAAGGAAATTATTACGACTTTTTTGAAGGTGTTTATCAAGCGATTGCTAATGATAAATGTGAGCCGGTAACTGCACAAGATGGTGTCAATGTAATGCGAATAATTGAAGCGGCTTTTCAAAGTAGCGAACAGAAGAGAGTAATCGACTTATAAACAATAACGTTGTATTGTTCAGTTTAAAAACGAAACACCAAACAAAAACCCATTGATTTTGTACTTTTGCAGATTCAATTTTAAAAAAGGAACGATTTGCAGTATTTTAATTTTATCGGTATTTACAAAGCGAAAGGCAAATACAAAAAAACCTATCGTGATGCCAAACAATCGTATTTAAATCGAATTCGTTGGGGTGTTTCTCTATTTTATTTTGGTATGGGTCTGTGCTTTTCCAGCTGGGCTAGCCGAATTCCAACTATCAAATCCGCTTTGCAATTGAGTGATGGTGAACTAGGAACCATTCTATTTGCATTGCCAATAGGACAGTTGACGATGATGTTTTTTTCTGGCAAATTAGTGACTCGTTTTGGAAGTGATCGCATTCTCCCTTTTTCAGCTTTGATGTATGCTTTTAGTTTGACGAATATTGGGCTGGCGCAAAACGCTTGGCAATTGGCTCTCGGATTGGTTTCGTTTGGCATTTTTGGCAATTTGACCAATATTGCGATAAATACTCAAGGAATTTATACCGAAGGACTTTTCAGAAGAGCTATTATGTCTTCTTTTCACGGAATGTGGAGTTTGGCAGGATTCACAGGGGCTTTAGTAGGACTTGGAATGTTGGCACTTAATATCACGACGTATATGCACTTTGTTATCGTGGCTTTTGTTGTATTAGCCTTGATTGCCATCAATTTCAAATATTTAATAAAAGCCAAAGAAAAAGTTCGTGTCGAAAAGAAAAAAACATTCAGTAAACCAGATATGTCTTTGGTGTTATTGGGAGTTATTGGATTTTGTAGTATGGCGAGCGAAGGAATTATGTTTGATTGGAGCGGTGTTTATTTTAAGGACATTGTCAAAGCTCCCGGTCCATTAATCGTTATTGGTTATACTTCTTTTATGATAATGATGGCCAGCGGACGATTTTTTGGAGACCGTTTAATCAACAAATTTGGACGAAAAACCGTGATGCAAATCAGTGGGGTTATGATTTCATTTGGTTTGTATATGGCTGTAATTTTCCCCTATATCATTCCGTGTACAATTGCTTTTATGATTGTAGGTTTGGGCGTTTCTACCGTTATTCCTACACTTTATAGTATTGCGGGAAAACATCCAACGATTCCAACAGGCGAAGCTTTGACCGCTGTTTCTAGCGTGAGTTTCCTTGGATTTTTGATGGGACCACCTGTTATTGGTCATATTTCTGAACTATTTGGTTTGCAATTTTCATTCGCTTTTATCGGGATGTTCGGAATTTTGATCGCCTTCTTGGTCAAAAGAGTGAAGGCAATGGAATAGATTTTTCAAGGCAAACAGTTGAGATATTTTGCCGCTTATTCGCTGATTTAAAATTAATTGATTTCAGTAGATTTTCTTATAATCAATTTTTCTAAAATCAGATAAATCAAAGTTCGAAATAAAAAATCTGCGAATCTGCGGTTAATTTCAAAAATTATGTCTTTCCATTGAATGATTTCGATGCAATGTCCATAAGTCCCTCGTAAATCATTAAATTTGTGGCTTATTAAAAGTTATGTTAGAAAAAGAAACAATAAATTTTGAAAAAACGGCCATTGTAGGTATCGTTACCCAAAACCAAAGCGAAGATAAACTCAACGAATATCTGGACGAATTGGAGTTTTTGACTTTTACCGCTGGCGGTGAAGTGGTGAAACGGTTTTGGCAAAAAATGGACAAACCCAATCCCAAAACATTTTTAGGAACTGGAAAAATAGACGAAATCAATCTTTTTGTAAAAGAAAATGACATTTCGACACTTATTTTTGATGATGAATTAACACCTTCGCAACAAAAAAATATTTCCAAAATCATAGATTGTAAAATCTTAGATAGAACCAATCTTATCTTGGATATTTTTGCCCAAAGAGCTGAAACTTCGTATGCAAGAACCCAAGTAGAATTGGCGCAATGTATTTATTTACTACCCAGATTATCGGGTTTATGGACACACTTAGAACGTCAAAAAGGGGGAATCGGGATGCGTGGACCGGGAGAAACGGAGATAGAAACCGACAGACGTATTGTTCGTGACCGAATTTCGTTGTTGAAAGAAAAAATAAAAGCCATCGACAAGCAAATGGGAACCCAAAGAGGCAATCGTGGCGCTATGGTTCGTGTAGCTTTAGTAGGCTATACCAATGTTGGAAAATCAACTTTAATGAATGCCATCGGGAAGAGCGATGTTTTTGTGGAGAACAAATTGTTTGCCACTTTGGACACCACAGTTCGAAAAGTGGTGATTAAAAATTTACCTTTCTTGCTTTCAGATACCGTTGGATTTATTCGAAAATTGCCAACTCAATTGGTCGATTCTTTCAAAAGTACGCTCGATGAGGTTCGCGAAGCCGATTTATTATTGCATATTGTCGATATTTCGCATCCCGATTTCGAAGATCATATCGAATCGGTAAACCAAACATTAGCCGACATCAAGGCAAAAGACAAACCTGTGATTATGGTTTTCAACAAAATCGATGCTTACAAACATTTGACCATCGACGAAGATGATTTAATGACCGAAAAAACGCCAAGACATTCCACACTCGAAGAATGGAAAACCACTTGGATGCACCGTGTGGGCGAAGAAAACGCTTTGTTTATTTCGGCAACGGAAAAAGAAAATTTTGAAGATTTCAGAGAACGAGTTTACGAAGCTGTGAGACAAATTCACATTACACGTTTTCCTTATAACAAGTTTTTGTATCCTGATTATAAGGATGCTGTGGAGAAAGAAGAAAAAGAATAATTTTCACAAGACACAAATACAACAATCCCTTTTGAGTTTTCATCAGGGATTTTTTTTGGAAATGGTTCCAGATTTTTTGAATGATTTGTAAGAAAAAATGAATATATTTGAGGGGAATGTAAAAGAGAATAAATCTTCGCTAATATGTCAATATTTGGGTGTATGTATTAAAGTTTGATTCACCTAATTACAATTGTGTATAATCCTAAAAAACTCGAGTAACAACAACATTCTTCATCCTTAATAATCAGTTGAAAACTCATAAGAGTTAACTCTAGATTTAAGCTACTTTTGATTAAATTTGAAAAAAATTATTTATGAATTATATAGACCACATAAACGCCACGCTAAAACCACGAATAACTGAAAAAGAAGTTGTTCTTGACTTGTTTGCGGGTTGTGGTGGTTTATCATTGGGGTTTGAAGCAGCGGGTTATAAAACTATTGGCTTTGAAATGGAAGCTGCCGCTTCTGAAACGTATAAAAAAAACCTTATTGGCGATTGTCACGCAATAAAACTTGACCTTTCATTTGAATATCCAAACGCCGAAATTATTATTGGCGGTCCACCTTGTCAACCTTTTAGCGTAGGTGGAAACCAAAAAGGAATTGAAGATTCTAGAGATGGATTTCCACTTTTTATTGATGCTGTAAAAAAATTACAACCTAAAGTTTTTATGTTTGAAAACGTTCGAGGACTTTTATATTCGAATAAAGGTTATTTCGAATTGGTAATTAATGAACTTCAAAAATTAGGTTATATCATTGATTATAAATTATTAAACGCAGTTAATTTTGGCGTTCCTCAAAATCGTGAAAGACTTTTTGTTATTGGGCATCGCGCAAAATTTGATTTTCCAAAACCTAATCCAAATAAAGTAACTGTTGGAGAAGCAATTGGAGATATAATGTACACAACGCCACCTGAAAGTAAATTTTTCACTGCCTCAATGGATACATATGTTGCTAAATATGAAAAAGCTTCTTCTTGTATTAATCCTAGAGATTTATATCCAACAAAACCTGCAAGAACTTTAACTTGTAGAAATCTTGCTGGTGCAACTGGCGATATGCAACGCGTAAGACTTGAAGACGGAAGACGGAGAAGATTATTGCATCGCGAAGCTGCAAGATTACAAAGTTTTCCAGATTGGTTTGAATTCATAGGAAACGAAACGCAAAGATTTAATCAAATCGGAAATGCTGTTCCTCCACTTTTGGCGTATCAAATGGCATTAGCTTTAAAAGAATGTTATATAAAGGATAATCTATATTCATCAGAAGAAATTTTAGAAAGAAAAATGCAAGCTAATAATGTGCTTACGCTATTTTAAATATGAAAAATTACATCACGAAAAGCACAAAATCTAAACCGGTACAGAAAATTATTAATGAAGCTCTTGAAATTTTAGATAGTGTTGGGATTCCATTGAATTCCAAAACCGAAAGAGCAATGGAAAAAATGGCAGTTTGCTTTTTAGCAGTTGCTGGAGTAAAAAAAGATTGGAGTAAAGCAATTGAAAATGCTAATCTTAAATCTCGCGATATTATAAAAATTGTGAATGAAAATTTTGAAGAAAAAATTTCGCCTGGTTCTTATGATGACATTCGCAGAAAAGACTTAAAACTTCTTGTATTAGCTGACATAGTTATAAATAGTGGCGTTAATAAGGGTTCTGCAACTAATGACCCAACGAGAGGTTATGCTTTACATCCTGATTTCAAAAATCTAATTGTTACATATAAAACTAAAGATTGGAAAAATTCTTTAAAAAAGTTCAATGAAAATAAACCAAGCCTTGCTGATATTCTCTCAAGAAAACGAAACCTTGAGCAAATTCCAGTAAAACTCCCAAGCGGTAAACCGCTTGAGCTTTCACTTGGAGAACACAACGTTTTACAGAAAGAAATTATTGAACAGTTTCTTCCTCGTTTTGGTAGTGATTGTTCTGTGCTATATATTGGCGACACATCCAACAAGTCATTACATATGGAAATAGAAGAATTAAAAAAACTTAATTTCTTTGAACTTTCTCACGATGAACTTCCAGATATAATCGCATATAGTAAAAAGAATAATTGGCTTTATCTCATTGAAGCAGTTCATAGTTCTGGGCCAATGAGTGAAATTCGAGTTCATCAATTGAAAAAACTTCTGAAAGATTCTAAAGCAGAACTGATTTTTGTAACAGCTTTCCTTAACAGAGCAGAATTTAGAAAGTGGGTTATGGATGTGGCTTGGGAAACTGAAGTTTGGATTGCTGATAATCCAGACCATATGATTCATTTTAATGGACACAAATTTCTTGGTAGCTATTAAGAATAAGTAATCAAAGGTGCTATCAAAATAGAGCACAAGCTTTATTATTGGTTTCGGTAGCTTAATGTTTTCTTTTCGAAAAATTTTATCTTAACGGAAATAACTCTGTTCGTTTTGTGAAACTAAAGCCTGTGCGCAAAACATTACACAAAACAAAAATCCCTTTTGAAGTATTATTTCAAAAGGGATTTTCATTTAAAATGTAGATTTTAGAATCCGTAATTAACACCTAAACCAAAAACTTCTCTGGTTTGAAATCCTTGATAGGCATTATCATCGTATATGGTTTGAAAGGTGAAATTGGCCGACAAGGTTTTATTAATGGTCATCACAATATTGATTTGATAATCGATATCAATGTTCATTGGTTTGTCTAAATAATTAGAATATAAATTCAAAAAGTTTTCAGCCGAAACGTTTTTCATCAAAATAAATTTGTAGTAAGCCGAAGCATAAAAACCTAGCTCATAACGCATACTTTTATTGGCATCTACACCAAAATAACTTCCGTCCACATAACCCAATCCCGAAGTGTAATCGCTATTTACGAAAGTGAATTTGGAGGTAAGTGGTGCTAAATTTACTTTTAGATTATCACTTTTTTTCCAATACAAACCAGGTCCAAAAGTGAGGTAAGCAGGAGAGAAAAATTCAGTATTTTCTGTTCTAGTCTCTAACCCATTTGCATCTTTATCATAAATATAACCAGTTGTAAATTGGGTTTTAAAGTTTAATATGAATGAAAAATACCAGTCTCCAAAAGTTTTTTTTCCGTAAATACTGTTGTATTCAAAACGGTCATCGGTTTTCTTTTCGAAATCAGCATTCTTGGTTTGCATTATTCCGTAGTTGGCGAGAATTCTGTTGTCCCAAGTTGTTTTATCGCTCTTATAATGAAATTCATAATTGAGTCCTAAAGTTCCAGAAAGGCTACTTTCGCCTCCAGCAACCCAATTGCTAAAGCTAGCTTGGTTAAACAAAAAGGTAAGAGTTCCTTTTTTTGACCAGCCATTCCCAGTGGTATCGGCAATGATTTTAGCGGCATCTTCTGTTTTTTTGATTAAATCTTTCTCGGTAGATTGAGCATGAATAAATGCTGTCGAAGCTAAAAAAGCAACGCAAAGTAGAAGTTTTTTCATTATTGAGTTTTTGAGTTAGAGAAACAAATATAATAAAACTCTTCAAATACTTCAAAAAGACTTAATTTTATGTAAATCAACGATTTATTTTTTGGGTGCTTTATACAAAGGTACTGCCGAACAAGCTTCGCCGTACATAATACTTCTGGCAAAAGGTTGTAAATAATGGGCAGCTAAAATATAAGCACGCATTGGAACTGGTTTTTTCGAACAGCCTTTTATAATTACAGCTTTGTTTTCGTAAACCGAATAATCTATTTTGGAAAGGATTTCTTCGTACAAAGCCGAGTCTAAATCTTCGATAGTTCCGTTAACGATTTTCTTGGCAAAAGGAGCCAATTGTACTGCAACTAAAATCGTTGCCCAAGCTGGGAAAATAGCATCGGTGCTGCAATTAATGGCAACATATTGGTCTTTATATTGCGACCAATCGTGTTCTTGCAAATGCGCTCGAAAGTCTTTTTCTTTCAACAAAAAACCTTCTAGAAACCATTGCGAAATATCAATTTGCACACGAATCCCCTTTGGATAATAATCTTCCAAATCGAAAACTTCTAATACGCTATTGGCTACTTTATTTACAATTTCTTCCATTTATTTAGTTTTCAGTCGCAGTCACAGTTCACAGTCTGAAAACTGCAAACCGAGACTGAATACTTTTTAAAGCATTCCTAATTCTAACTTAGCTTCTTCACTCATTAAATCTTTATTCCAAGGCGGATCGAAAGTGATTTCGACTTCGGCACCTTTGATATGTTCGATTGATTTTACTTTTTCTTCTACTTCACGAGGCAAACTTTCCGCTACTGGACAGTTAGGAGAAGTCAAGGTCATCAGGATTTTTACCTCGTAATCAGTACTAACCATTACATCGTAAATTAATCCTAATTCGTAAATATCGACAGGAATCTCTGGATCGTAGATGGTTTTAAGCTTTGCTACGATATCTATTCCTAATTGGTTGGTGTCTATTGCTTGTTCCATAATTTTTTATTTTAACCTGATTACAATCTAAGGTTTTTTTGAACCATATAAGGCATTGAAGGTCAGATAAGGTTGTTGTTTTTAATTTTTATTTAAACTTGATTATTCTTCTAAATACCTATATAATTCATTAACATAGGATTTTTGTCCTTCTTTAAAAATATGAGTTACATTGAAATTAATGATTAACCCTATTGGAACTTCTAAAAGTTTCATATACGTTAAAAGTTGAGCTTCGTGAATAGGTAAAACTTTTTCGACAGATTTTAATTCTACAACCAAAGTTTTTTCTACAAACAAGTCACATCTCAAACCTGCCTCAACTTCTAATCCTTTATAATTTATCGGAATTATTAACTCTGTTTGAAAATCAAATCCTCTTAATGTTAACTCTTTTTTCAAACAACTATGATAAACACTTTCTAAAAGTCCTGGCCCAAGATGTTTGTGAACTTCGATTGCACACCCATTAACCTGATAAATCAAATCTTTTAGATATGTTTTTGTCATAACTTTAAATCTCAATTAATTTCTAATTTCACTTATATGACCTTAAATGCCTTATATGGTTAACCGATTATTTTTTTGCATCGAATGCCAAGGCGTACATTTTAATATTCTTTATCATCGAAACCAATCCGTTGGCTCTTGTGGGCGACAAATGTTCTTTGAGTCCGATTTCGTCAATGAAATCCATATCGGCATTCAAAATATCCGAAGCTTTTTGGTTTGAAAACACCCGAATCAAAATGGCTATAATTCCTTTAGTTAAAATCGCATCACTATCGGCAGTGAAAACAATTTTGTCGTCGTTTTGTTCTCCTTTTAGCCATACTTTCGATTGGCAACCTTTAATAATATTATCCTCGGTTTTGAATTCTTCTTGGATCAAAGGCAGGTTTTTACCTAAATCGATAATGTATTCATAGCGTTGCATCCAATCGTCAAACATCGAAAACTCGTCTATTATTTCTTCTTGTATTTCTTTAATGCTCATTATTCTTTTTTTGCAAATGTATTTATTTTACTAACCAATTTTTTGATGGCTTCTGGAGGATAACCGTGGTCAAAAGCCTCAGTTTGATAAGTTTTGTCTTTATACCTAACTTCTAAAGTAGCAATGGCAGCTCCATCGTGAAAACGTTTTTCAGTTGGTGCTTTCAAAGTCGCCAAACTATCCAATTCGATGTTTTCAAAATAACCCATCAACTGGTTCCAATCGGCATCCGAAATTTTGGTTTCTACTGCTTTTTCGGTCCCACTTCTGTCTTTCGAAACAGAAACCATTTGGTTTTGAATCGTTATCTTTTGATAGAAACCTCTGGTGTTCGCTGTATATTCCAAAACGGCTGTTTTCAAGTCGTTTTTAGTTTGACTCGTACAACTTTTGCCTAGAAACAAACTTAAAAATAGCATTGTAAATAGTTTCATTTTTTACATTTTTAGGATAACATCATTTGTGCTTTCTTCACAGCTTCGACCATAACGTCAATTTCTTCTTTGGTGTTGTAAAAAGAAAACGAAGCCCGAATCGTTCCCGGAATATTGAAAAAATTCATAATCGGTTGGGCACAATGATGTCCTGTTCGAACTGCAATTCCTAATTTGTCCACTATCGTTCCAATATCATAAGGATGAATTTCGCCAACATTAAACGAAATCACCGATGTTTTTTCTTTGGCTGTACCAAAAATTTTCAATCCTTCGATTTCCAATAATCGTTTTGTGGCGTATTCCAACAATTCCAATTCCTGTTGTTGAATGTTGTCAAAACCAATAGAATTCATATAATCAACTGCTGTGCCTAAAACAATTCCACCAGCAATATCAGGTGTTCCCGCTTCAAATTTGTGTGGTAAATCAGCATAAGTGGTTTTCTCGAAAGTCACTTCCTTAATCATTTCGCCACCACCTTGATACGGCGGTAATTTATTAAGCCATTCTTCTTTTCCATATAAAATTCCAACCCCAGTTGGCCCACACATTTTATGTCCTGAAAACACATAAAAATCACAATCCAAAGCCTGAACATCGGGTTTTAAATGCGGAACGGCTTGTGCTCCATCAATCAAAATCGCTGCGCCAAATTCGTGCGCTTTGTCAATCATATATTTCACCGGATTGACTGTTCCCAAAGCATTCGAAATATGATTTACGGTAACGATTTTGGTTTTATCGGATAATAATTTATCGTATTCCGCCATAATCAATTCGCCGTTTTCATTCATTGGAATCACTTTCAATGTGGCTCCTGTTTTCTCACACAAAATTTGCCAAGGCACAATATTGCTATGATGTTCCAAGGCTGAAACCAAAACCTCATCGCCTGCTTTTAATAGCGAAGCAAAACCATTCGCCACAGCATTGATTCCGTGAGTGGTTCCCGAAGTGAAAATGACTTCGTGAGCGAATTTGGCATTAATATGATTTTGGATTTTCCCACGTGAAATCTCGTAAGCATCAGTCGCCAATTGGCTCAAAGTATGCACGCCGCGATGAATGTTGGCATTGATTTCTTGGTAATATTTAGCAATCGCATCGATCACAATTTGTGGTTTTTGCGAAGTGGCTCCGTTATCGAAATACACCAATGGTTTTCCGTTAACGGTTCTGGAAAGTATGGGGAAGTCGGCTCTAACTTTATTGATGTCTAACATTGCTTTATTTAGAAAAATTCTAAATACAAAAGTAATGAATATAGACTGGTTTTATGTCACCAATTTGACAATTTTTAACAGTATTAATTTATAGCAAAATATGCTTTCTCTATGCTATTTTTGCTAAATTGGTCAAAATTTCGCTTCAAATGAAAAAAACAGTTAAGTTTCTCGGTCTTGCCCTTTTGTTATTCCTAATTTATTTGGGTTACACCACTTATCCTAAACTGGATTTAATTTCAGGATTTTCGGCCAAAAGTATAGCTTCAGGCCATTTTATTGACCATCGTTCGCAAGAAATGATTGAAAAAGGAGACAACGATATCAAGATGATTACTTTGTCCAAAAACCAAATTGATGAAACTGGAAAATTTGCAACCGCTTCGGTTTATGGATTAAAAGAACGAAAAGCCATTTATCGTGAAGGTTTGGGAGCGACATTAATCAACGATAATTTTGATATTTCAAAACCATATGAAGTTCCTAAAAGAACCAAAATCAACAACAATTTACCTTTTCCTTATGGAAATAACGAACCAAAAGATAGCATTTTAGCCAATATCGATTATGCTAAATTGAATGTGGCTGTTGCCAATGCTTTTGATGAAAAAAGGAAAACAAACAAAAGAACACGAGCGGTTTTAGTTATTTACAAAGACAAAATCATCGCTGAGAAATATGATACTGGATTTGATAAAAATTCTAAAATTTTGGGTTGGTCAATGACCAAAAGTATTACCGCCACGATGTTCGGAATTTTGCAAAAACAAGGAAAATTAGATATTTATAAACCAGCTCCAATCATCGAATGGGTAAATGATGAAAGAAAAAACATCACTATCAACGACTTGCTACACATGAACTCTGGACTTGAATGGGAAGAAGATTATACCAAAATTTCGGACGTGACCCAAATGCTTTTTCTGGCAGAAGATATGACACGTGTGCAATTAGAAAAACCAGCACAATTCAAACCCAACACTCATTGGAATTATTCCTCAGGGACGACGAATTTATTATCGGGAATTTTGCGAAAACAATTCAAAACACATCAAGAATATCTTGATTTTTGGTATTCAGCCTTGATTGATAAAATTGGGATGAATTCGATGATTGTAGAAACTGATATGGCTGGGAATTATGTGGGTTCGTCTTACAGCTGGGCAACAACAAGGGATTGGGCAAAATTTGGATTACTGTATTTGCACAAAGGCAACTGGAATGGTGAGCAACTTTTTGACGAAACTTGGGCAAAATATGTGTCCACACCAACCCAAGGCTCGAAAGGCGATTATGGTGCACACTTTTGGCTCAATGCTGGAGGCCGTTACCCAGATGCACCACAGGATTTGTATTCCGCCAATGGCTATCAAGGACAAAAAGTATTTATCATTCCGTCACAGGATTTGGTTATTGTTCGGATGGGTTTAACCGAAGATGCCAAGTTTGATTTTAATGGATTGTTGAAAGGGATTGTGGGGAGTTTGAAGAAGTAATTAAATTCGGTAAATGTTATAATAATAATTACTTTTGATAAAATATAAAATGAAAATTAACCAAGAAGATAATTTATTAATACAAAGTTATTTCACTATTTCTTTTTTAACTGAATTAAAGAATAATAATTTTTTAAATAGTGATTACTATAAAAAGATGAATTTTGAAGACGCATACATTAAAGAAAATTTACCTACAATTGGAATTGATAATCAGGGGACACTTTTAATTTTTCTGTATGTAATGTTGGTTATTCCAAAACAACTTTTAGATAAAGTTTTTCCAAATGAATTTGTAGAATTGAATAAAAAACTAGACAGAATCAAATCTTTTGCCGAATCAAATTATAAGCGCGACAAAGAAAGTATAGATTATTTAAGACATATAAGAAATGCGGTTGCTCACGCTAGAGTTGAATTTATTCCTACTGTATCAGTAACTTTTAAAGATAAAGATAATAGAACGAATGAATTTTGTTCTATAACTATCCCATTAGTTTCAATAGGTGAATTTTTAACAGAACTACAAAAAATGTTTTTTGTTTATCTGGAAAATCTAAAGCAAAAACCAATTAAAAAAAGCGTAGTCAAATGAGAATTTCTGGGTTCTAAAAAAACCCGACAAATTTCTAAAAATCTAGCGGGTTTGCAATTATAATTTAATAATTACTACAAATCAAATCCAATTTTCACGCCTAATTTTAAAGCGATGATTTTGGTAATTCTTTGTTTCAATTCTGGAATTTTGATGTTTTCGATTACGGCATTCGAGAAAGCGTACATCAATAATGCTTTGGCTTCTTTTTTTGGAATTCCACGTTGTTGCATATAGAACATTGCGGTTTCGTCTAGTTGACCCACTGTGCAACCGTGAGAACATTTTACATCATCAGCAAAAATCTCTAATTGTGGTTTGGCATTAATCGTAGATTTATCACCCAACAAAATGTTGTTGCTTTTCTGGAAAGCGTTGGTTTTTTGGGCTTCTTTTTCTACATAAACTTTCCCGTTGAAAACTCCTGTTGAATTATCAGAGAAAATGCCTTTGTAATCTTGGAAGCTTTCGCAATTTGGAGCAGCGTGGTGAACTAAAGTGTAATGATCGACGTGTTGTTTTTCGCCAATAATCGTAATTCCGTTGAGTGTGCTGGTTAATCTTTCGCCAAAATGATAAAAATTCAAGTTATTTCTAGTCAAGTTTCCTCCGAATGAGAACGTTTGAACCGAAACGTGACTTTCTTGTTTTTGAGAAACGTAAGTATTGTCGATTAAATTAGCCCCCATATGGTCATTCTGGATTTTATAGTAATCGACAATGGCTCGTTTTTGGGCAAAAATCTCAGTAACCGAATTGGTCAAAACTGGATTTTCGTTCAAACTTTGGTGTCTTTCGATGATTTGAACATGTGAATTTTCGCCAACAATCACTAAATTTCGAGGCTGAACCAAAAGCGCTGCTTCGTTGCCAGTCGAGAAATACATAATCTCTATGGGCTTGTTGACCACTTTGCTTTTCGGAATGTTAATGTAAGCTCCTTCATTGGCGAAAGCCGTATTCAATGAGGTCAAACTCTCGTCTTTGCTAGCAATTTGATTAAAATAGGTGTCAATAACCATCTTGTATTTGGGCTTGTTCAATGCCGATGACATCAAGCAAACATCCAATCCTTGGTGGGTTGTAGATGACAAATTAGAACTAAAAACACCATCGATAAATACGATTTTGTAGGTGTCTATTTCGTGGATGAAATATTTTTTTACATCCTTGAATTCTATCGAAGTTTCGCTTTTTGGAAAAACGGTAAAGTCATTTTTTAGGATGGCGTTTAGCGAAGTATATTTCCAGGATTCCTCTTTTTTTGTTGGGAAGCCTTTATTTTCAAAGTTTTTTATGGCAGCAGTTCTCAAATCGTGTAGTTCCGAATGAACATCGATTTGCTCTTCAAAAGCCATAAAAGACGATATTAATTTTTCTTTTAATTCCATTTTTATACTGTTTATGGTTTATGGTTTTTTGTTTATTGTTCAACCAAGAACAACAAACTATAAACTACAAACAAATTACGCTTCTTGTTCTTGTTTGATCCAATCGTATCCTTTTTCTTCCAATTCATGAGCTAATGAGGCATCACCAGATTTTACAATTTTTCCGTTATACAATACGTGGACAAAATCAGGAACAATATAATCCAACAATCGTTGGTAGTGCGTAATTACCACTACTGCGTTTTTATCACTTTTCAATTTGTTTACTCCATTTGCAACAATACGAAGTGCATCAATATCCAAACCTGAATCAGTTTCGTCAAGAATGGCTAGTTTTGGTTCCAACATTGCCATCTGGAAAATTTCGTTACGTTTTTTCTCTCCTCCGGAAAATCCTTCGTTTAAAGAACGAGACAAAAATTTACGGTCAATTTCCAATAATTCCGATTTTTCGCGAATCAATTTCAGCATTTCGTTAGCTGGCATTTCCTCTTGACCTTTGGCTTTGCGAGTTTCATTGATTGCCGAACGCATAAAATTGGTTACCGAAACTCCTGGAATTTCGACGGGATATTGAAACGAAAGAAAAACGCCTTTGTGTGCTCTTTCTTCTGGAGCTAAATCAGCAAGATCTTCTCCATCCAAAAATACTTCTCCATCGGTTACTTCGTAGTTTTCGTTTCCAGCAATTACAGCTGAAAGGGTACTTTTTCCAGCACCGTTTGGTCCCATTATAGCGTGAACTTCTCCCGCTTTTACTTCAAGGTTAATTCCTTTAAGAATTTCTTTGTCGCCAATGGAGGCGTGTAAATTTTTTATTGATAACATTTTTCGAATGTGTTTTATACTTTATTTATGACTAACCTACTGAACCTTCTAACGAGATTTCCAACAATTTTTGTGCTTCAACGGCAAATTCCATTGGCAATTTATTCAAGACATCTTTACTAAAACCGTTTACAATTAAAGCAATGGCTTTTTCGGTTGGGATTCCTCGTTGGTTGCAATAGAAAACTTGGTCTTCACCAATTTTACTCGTTGTGGCTTCGTGTTCTATTTTGGCCGATGGATTTTTGCTTTCAATGTATGGAAAAGTATTCGCACTACAATTATTTCCCATCAATAGGGAATCGCATTGCGAAAAGTTCCTAGCATTATCAGCATTTGGACCAATTTTCACTAATCCTCTATAACTATTATGTGATTTTCCTGCCGAAATTCCTTTAGAAATAATGGTCGATTTGGTGTTTTTCCCAAGATGAATCATCTTAGTTCCTGTATCGGCTTGCTGGAAATTATTGGTTACTGCAATTGAATAAAATTCGCCTACCGAATTGTCGCCTTTCAAAATGCAAGAAGGATATTTCCAAGTAACAGCAGAACCCGTTTCGACTTGCGTCCAAGATATTTTTGCGTTTTTCTCGCACATTCCTCTTTTGGTAACAAAATTGAAAACTCCGCCTTTACCTTCTTTATTTCCAGGATACCAGTTTTGAACGGTCGAATATTTAATTTCGGCTCCGTCTAAAGCTATTAGTTCAACAACAGCTGCGTGCAATTGATTCTCATCACGTGTGGGAGCTGTACAACCCTCTAGATAAGATACATAACTACCTTCATCGGCAATTAGCAAGGTTCTTTCGAATTGACCTGTTCCTGCTTGATTGATACGAAAATAGGTTGATAATTCCATTGGGCAATGAACGCCTTTTGGAATGTAGCAAAAACTTCCGTCCGAGAAAACCGCCGAATTTAAGGCAGCATAAAAATTGTCTTTTTGAGGAACAACGCTCCCAATATATTTTTTTACCAGTTCAGGATGTTCTTTGATAGCTTCGGAAATACTCATAAAAATAATTCCTTTTTCGCCCAAAGTTTTTTTGAATGTTGTGGCAACCGAAACTGAATCGACTACAATATCCATAGCGACATTGTTCATCTTTTTTTGCTCATCAATTGAGATACCTAACTTTTTATACATTTCTAAAAGCTCAGGATCTACATCGTCTAATGTTTTATTAGGATCAACTGCTTTTGGTGCTGAGTAATAAGAAATCGCTTGAAAATCGGGTTTGTTGTAATGCACATTGGCCCATTCTGGTTCAATCATTTTTTCCCAAGCACGAAAAGCCTCGATGCGCCAATCGGTCATCCATTCTGGTTCTTCTTTTCTTTGTGAAATGGCACGAACAATATCCTCGTTCAAGCCAATAGGAAAGGTATCCGATTCTAAATCAGTATAAAATCCGTACTCGTATTCTTTGGTTTCGAGTTCGGCTCTTAAATGGTCTTCGGTATATTTTGACATAATTATTGTTTAAATGTTTTACAGAGAGAAACTCTCTCCGCAACCGCAAGTTCTACTCGCATTTGGATTGTTGAAAACAAAACCTTTTCCGTTTAATCCTCCTGAAAACTCTAAAATGGTTCCAGCTAAATAGAGAAAAGATTTTTTCTCTACAGCAATAGTTATATCATTGTCCACGAATATCTTGTCGTCGTCGCCTTTGTTTTTGTCAAATTTTAAATCATAAGACAAACCTGAGCATCCTCCGCTTTTTACGCCGACCCTTACATAATCGACTGCGGCATCAAAACCATCGTCTTTCATTAAATCGATGATTTTCTTTTTGGCTGTATCAGAAACTTTTATCATAGCTTATTTTGATTTTGTCTAAATAAAAGGCAAAGGTATTACAAATTAGGCTTTAAGTCAAATAAGATACCATTTTTATAACTATAATTAGATAGAAAAAGTCTATTTAACAATACTAAAACAAATGTATTACTTAAATTTGGTTCTTCTAAAAAAAAGCAATCATTTTATGAAATTATACCCTATAGAAACAGGCAATTTTAAGCTTGACGGTGGAGCAATGTTTGGTGTTGTGCCAAAAACTATTTGGAACAAAACCAATCCAGCAGATGCCAACAATTTGATAGATCTTGCCGCAAGATGTTTATTAATTGAAGATGGAAACCGTCTTATTTTGATTGATAACGGAATGGGCAACAAGCAATCCGAAAAATTTTTTGGATACTATTTCCTTTGGGGAAACCATTCTTTGGACAATTCCTTAGCAAAATATGGTTTTCATCGTGATGATATTACCGATGTTTTTTTGACTCATTTGCATTTTGATCATTGTGGTGGAAGCGTAAATTGGAACAATGATAAAACTGGATATGAAGTTGCTTTTAAAAATGCCAAATATTGGACCAATGAAAACCATTGGGAATGGGCAACAAAACCTAATCTTCGTGAAAAAGCATCTTTCCTCTTGGAAAATATTTTGCCTATTCAAGAAAGTGGACAATTGCATTTTTTGGATTTGCCTGAAAGTGATTTTGGATTTTCGGAAGAATTGAATTTTGGAATTCATTATGTTAACGGTCACACTGAAAAACAAATGATACCTCAAATAAAATACCAAGACAAAACCATTTGTTTTATGGCCGACTTAGTTCCTACCGTAGGTCATTTACCATTGCCTTATGTAATGGGCTATGACACCCGACCTTTGTTGACCATGCCAGAAAAATCAAAATTCCTGAATGCTGCTGCCGAAAACAATTATTATTTATTTTTAGAACACGATGCACACAACGAAATCATAACTGTTGAACAAACAGAAAGAGGTGTTCGATTGAAGGATGTCTTTAATTGCGAGAATTTCTTTAAATAATGTTAATTTTGTTTTGATATGTAACAAAATTGATATTTTTACGTCAAATTTTAACTTTCTTAATTATAAAACTAATGAATAATTTTAAACCTATTTTTATCTCTGCCTTTGCTGTATTGGTATTAGCGGGATGTGGAACCTCAAAAAATGCATCAAACAGTACGGCCTTGATGATTCAAGCACCGGCAAACGTTCAGAAAAAGGCACCTCTTAAAGAAGCTGATTTAAACCGTTGGAGTCATTTAGACATTATAAAAGACACCATTCCAGGAATGAGTGTTGACAGAGCTTATGCTGAATTACTAAAAGATAAAAAAGGGAAAAAAGTAATCGTTGGAATAGTAGATTCAGGTGTTGATATTGAACACGAAGATTTAAAATCAGTGGTTTGGACCAATAAAAAAGAGATTCCAGCAAACGGAATTGACGATGACAAAAACGGGTATATTGATGACATTCACGGTTGGAATTTTCTTGGCGATATTACCAAAGAAAATTTAGAGTACGAAAGAATTATTGTCAACAAAAGCCTTGTCGATGAAGCTACTTATCAAGAAGCAAAAGCCTTGAATGACAAAAAAGTGGTAACATCTACAAACGGAAAAACTCGTTTAGAGGAAATGTCTGCTGATGCTACAAAGGCCGATGAAGTTTTAACCAAACATTTTGGAAAAACGGGTTATACTATCGAAGAAGTGAATGCAATTAATTCGGATGATGCTGAGATTTCGAAAAGTAAAATGATGATTCAACGGGTGAATTCTTTTGGAATGACTGTTCCGGAATTTAAAATAGCATTACAAAAAGAACTTGATGGGTATAATACAGTAATTAATGGTGATAACCTAAAAACGAATTACAGAAAAGTAGTAGGAGATAATCCAGATGATATTACGGATACAAAATACGGAAACAATAATGTAATGGGTCCAGACAAAGAAGAAATTCTTCACGGAACTCACGTTGCAGGAATTGTAGCCCAAGTTAGATACAACGGGTTAGGCGGAGATGGAATCGCTAACAATGTTGAAATCCTTACCGTTCGCGCCGTGCCAGACGGAGACGAGTATGACAAAGATATTGCTTTAGGGATTCGTTATGCCGTTGATAATGGTGCAAAAGTAATTAACGGAAGTTTTGGGAAAAGTTTTTCTCCACACAAACAATGGGTTTACGATGCTATAAAATATGCTGAAAGTAAAGACGTATTAATCGTCCACGCTGCTGGAAATGATTCAAAAGACATTGATGTTGCCAATAACTATCCAAACGATTCTGATGATAAAATAAATGAATTTGCTGATAATTTAATCACAATTGGAGCCTTGAATTATGAATATGGAGACAAAGTGGTAGCACGATTTTCTAACTTCGGAAAAATCAATGTTGATGTTTTTGCTCCAGGAGTGAAAATTTATGCTACAACACCAAACAATACGTATAAATTATTACAAGGAACATCAATGGCATCGCCAAACGTTGCTGGAGTTGCCGCATTGATTCGTTCGTATTATCCAAAATTATCTGCAAAACAAGTAAAACACATTTTGATGGATTCTGGAGTTGCAATAACAACTAATGTAATAGTAGGCGGAAAACCTGCCGACGTTCGTTCGTTTACTAATTTGTCTAAATCAGGAAAAATCGTCAATGCTTATAACGCTTTATTGATGGCCGACAAAATGTCAAAATAATTAATTTTTAATTTTAATTTAAAAATGGAAGGGATTTATCTCTTCCATTTTCTGTTTTATCAATTATGAAAAAAATCTTTTTACTTTCGATTCTTTCTTTGTTTTTTGCAAATGGTTTTGCCCAAAGTTCAGAATATTGGCAACAACATGTCGATTATAAAATGGACGTGGTGATGAACGTCAAAAATTACCAATACAAAGGCAAACAGAAATTGGTTTACACCAATAATTCGTCAGATACTTTAAAACGTGTTTTTTATCATTTGTACAACAATGCGTTTCAACCTGGTAGCGAAATGGACGCCAGACTTCAAAGCATCAAAGATCCAGATGCTAGAATGGTCAACAAAACAAAAGAAAGCCGAATCAAAACTTTGAAACCCGATGAAATTGGCTATTTGAACATTTCAAATTTCAAACAAGATGGATTGATTGCCAATGCAAAAACTGTGGGAACAATTCTCGAAGTGACTTTGGCAAAACCGATTCTGCCCAATTCCAAAACGACTTTTACCTTAGATTTTGACGGACAAGTTCCGGTACAAATTCGTCGTTCTGGTAGAAATAATGCGGAAGGGATCGAATTGTCTATGGCACAATGGTATCCAAAAATGGCCGAATTTGACTTTGAAGGTTGGCATGCCGATCCTTATATTGCAAGAGAATTTCACGGAGTTTGGGGAAACTTTGATGTGAAAATAACCATTGACAAAGAATATATTCTAGGTGGTTCAGGTTATTTGCAAAACAAAAACCAAATAGGTCACGGCTATCAAGATGCAGGAGTTTCGGTTGTTTATCCAAAAAACACTAAAACCTTGACATGGCATTTTTATGCTCCAATGGTACACGATTTTACTTGGGCTGCCGACAAAAATTATCTACACGATGTAGTCAAAGGACCCAACGGTGTCGATTTGCATTTTCTGTATAAAAATAATCCAAATATCATTGACAACTGGAAAAACTTGCAGCCAATGATGGTAAAAGTGATGGATTTTTACAACAAAACTGTTGGTGATTATCCTTACAAGCAGTATTCGTTTATTCAAGGCGGAGATGGCGGAATGGAATATGCAATGTGCACTTTGATGCTCGGAAACGGAAAATTTGAAGGTCTTGTTGGAACTGCAACTCACGAATTAGGACATTCTTGGTTCCAGCATATTTTAGCGTCTAATGAAAGTAAACATCCGTGGATGGACGAAGGATTCACTTCCTATATTGAAGATTTGGCAATGAATGAACTGACAATAACCAAAAATGAGAACCCTTTTCAAGGAGCTTATAAAGCCTATTATCAATTGGTAGCATCAGGGAAAGAACTACCACAAACTACACACGCAGATCGATACGATGAAAACAGACCTTATAGTATTTCTTCTTATGTAAAAGGCGAAATTTTCTTATCACAATTGTCTTATCTTATTGGGAAAGATAATTTAACCAAAACTTTGAAAAGATATTTTGATGATTTCAAATTCAAACACCCAACTCCTAACGATATTAAGAGAACTGCAGAACGGGTTACGGGAGCCAACCTAGATTGGTATTTAGTCGATTGGACACAAACTACCAACACGATAGATTATGGAATTAAAGAAGTCAAAGAAAATGCAAATACAACCCAATTATCATTGGAGAGGTTTGGTCGAATGCCAATGCCAATTGATATTTTGGTCGAATATACCGATGGTTCAAAAGAAAGTTTTTATATTCCGTTGCGAATGATGAGTTTCGAGAAAGAAAATCCAAATCCAGCCATAAAAAGAACAGTTTTGAATGATTGGACTTGGGCAAATCAAACGTATGAATTTAGCATTTTAAAAACCAAAACTACCATCAAAAAAGTAACCATTGATCCAAGCGGATTAATGGCCGATGTGAAGCAAACAGACAATTCTTATGAGATAAAATAAAACTGTGGATTAAAGGAATAGCTTTTTGAAGTTAGTCCTTTTTTTTAATCCCATTTTTCTCAAATTTTTCAACATATCCACCGTCATGCTTTCTAAATCAAATTCGTGATGCCAGTTCCAGTCTGCTCTAGCTTGAGTATCATCGATACTTGCAGGCCAACTATCCGCAATTACTTGACGAAAATCGGGTTGGTACGAAACCGTAAATTCTGGAATATGTTTCTTGATTTCGGCAGCAATTTCGGTTGGAGTAAAACTCATCGCCGCCAAGTTATAAGAAGACCGAATCTTGATTTGTTCCGCCGGAGCTTGCATAATTTGAATGGTTGCAGTAATTGCATCGTCCATATACATCATCGGCATTTTAGTTTCTGAAGATAAAAAACATTCATATTTTCCATCGCTCAGAGCCTTATGATAAATATCCACAGCATAATCTGTCGTTCCGCCACCCGGAGGAGTTGACCAACTAATTAATCCTGGATAACGAACACTTCGAACATCAACCCCAAAATGGGTATGGTAATATTCGCACCATCTTTCGCCAGATTGTTTGCTAATTCCATAAACTGTCGAAGGCTCCATAATGGTAAATTGTGGCGTATTTTCTCTTGGAGTGGTTGGGCCAAAAACAGCGATACTCGATGGCCAGAATATTTTTTTTATTTTCTTGGCTTTGGCCAAATTCAAAACGTGAAACAACGAATTCATATTCAAATCCCAAGCAAAAGCAGGGTTTTTTTCGGCTGTTGCCGATAGTAAAGCTGCCATCAAATAAATATCGGTAATGTGATGTACTTCAACCAGATGCTCAATTTGATTGAAATCCAACGCATTTATGACTTCAAAAGTGCCAGAATTTACAATGTCATTATTCAGCTTTCGAATGTCAGAAGCAACTACATTTTCAGTTCCGTAGAGTTGTCGAAGTTTATGAGTTAGTTCTGTTCCTATTTGCCCGCAAGCACCTATAATCAGTATTTTAGGATTCATCTGGTTGGTTTTTCTTATACACAAAGATACAGTTTTCTTTAACATCCAAAATTCCAATAAAAAGCATTAATTTTTGAATTTCCGCCATAATAATCTTCCCTAATTTCTTAATTTTCATTCTCTAATTGCAAGAAAATGGACTTTGAGATATTAGATTGTTATTCTAAATGTTCGAATTCATAATTGTAAATTTACTTCGTAACTTTGCGACTTAATTTATTAGGAATGAAATTTAAATATCTATATATCTTTTTGCTGATTTTCGGCTTGTTTTCTTGTAAAAATGAGAACGAAAAACGTCAAGTTGAATCTATAAAAGACATTAAAAAGAAAGAATTAATTTTTTCGATTATTGAAAAAGCTTGGGTTTTTAACGGAAAACCGATTAATGAAACTTCCCGATCTTCGGCATTAACTTGGAAAGAATGGCGGGAGTTTCTCTCTGAATTAGATCAAAAACCAAAGAAAACCATTGGGGCTTTTCAGAAAAAATCTTCGGAGCTTTCCAAGAAAGTAATGGCATTAAATAATCTTATTCCAGTAGAATTCAATGAGCCGCCAATAAAAGCCAGAATTGGCATCTTGATAACTAAGGTGCGAATGCTGGATTTATACATTCATTTGAAAGACATTCCCGAACAAAAAGTGATTGCTTTGATTCCCGAAATCAACATCCAATTGGTCGCTTTGCAAAACCAAATGGATAAAATTGTTCAAAAAAGCAAAATTCCGCTTGAAGAAGGAGAATCTGATTTAATAAAAATGCTTGATTCTGCAAGAGCCATTCCAAATACACCACAAATAGACCCAAATATCCCTCGCGTTGAGTAAATCAATCTTATATAAAACCTACGATAATTCGCCAAAAATCAAGCAAATTGTCGATAATTTGCAGCAATCAGACCAAAAAATTCAATTGAATGGATTGCTGGGTTCGTCACTTTCGTTTGTGGTACAATCTTTATTCAAAAAAGCCGAAAAATCCTTTTTGTTGATTTTGAACGACAAAGAAGAAGCGGCCTATTATTTGAACGATTTAGAACAAATGATTGGCGAAGAGGATGTGCTTTTTTATCCCGGATCGTACCGTCGTCCGTACCAAATTGAAGATACCGACAATGCCAATGTTTTGCTTCGTGCGGAAGTATTGAACCGCATCAATTCTCGCAAAAAACCGGCAATTATTGTAACCTATCCCGAAGCACTTTTCGAAAAAGTAGTCACTAGAAAAGAGTTGGATAAAAATACTTTGAAAGTAGCCGTTGGTGACCAGATTTCGATTGATTTTATCAACGAAGTTTTGTTCGAATACGAATTCAAAAGAGTAGATTTTATTACCGAACCTGGAGAGTTTTCGGTTCGTGGTGGAATTGTCGATGTGTTCTCCTTTTCGAATGATAATCCGTACCGAATAGAGTTTTTTGGAAACGAAGTCGATAGCATTCGAAGCTTTGATGTAGAAACGCAATTGTCTATCGAAAAGCAAAATAAAATCACGATTATTCCTAATGTAGAAAATAAATTCTTTCAGGAAAACCGAGAAAGTTTCTTGGAATACATTAACAATCAAACGGTTATTTTTGTTCAAGATGCCGAAGGTTTATTCACCAAACTCGACCGACTTTTTGCGAAAGCGACTGAGATTTTCGAAAATCTGAATGCCACGGTCAATCACGTTGCGCCAGAACAATTGTTCTTGAACCAAAAGGAATTCATCAAAAAAAGTTTAGATTTTTCGGTGGTAGAATTGAGTTCGAAAGCGATTTATAAAACGAAGAAGACTTTCGATTTTCACATCAAGCCACAGCCTTCGTTCAACAAACAATTTGATTTGTTGTTGAATAATTTGAATGACAATCATTTCAACGGTTACAAAAATTATTTGTTTTGTTCCAATGAAGCGCAGGCAAAACGTTTTCACGATATTTTCGAAACCTTGGACGAAGAAAACTCCGAGAATATTCGAAAGCAATACAACACGATAGTTTTGCCTATTTATCAAGGTTTTATAGATGAAGAAAACCAAATCGCTTGTTATACCGATCACCAAATTTTTGAACGTTACCATAAATTTAGCATCAAGAATAATTTAGCTAAGAAGAGTAATATCACTTTAAAAGAACTCACCACTTTATCTGTTGGCGATTATGTAACGCACATCGATCACGGAATTGGACGATTTGGCGGCTTGCAAAAAATTCAGGTTGAAGGCAAAACACAAGAAGCCATAAAACTCGTTTATGCCGACAATGACATTGTGTATGTGAGTATTCATTCATTGTACAAAATTTCGAAATTCAACGGAAAAGACGGAACGCCTCCAAAAATATATAAACTGGGTTCGAATGCTTGGAAAATTCTCAAGCAAAAAACCAAAGCCAGAGTCAAACATATTGCCTTCAATTTGATTCAATTGTACGCCAAACGACGATTGGAAAAAGGATTTCAATATGCGCCTGACAGTTATTTGCAAAACGAATTAGAAAGTTCGTTTATCTACGAAGACACGCCCGATCAAACCAAATCTACTGCCGAAGTAAAAGCCGATATGGAAAGTGATCGCCCAATGGATCGTTTGGTTTGTGGTGATGTAGGTTTTGGGAAAACCGAAGTAGCCATTCGTGCGGCTTTCAAAGCGGTGGATAATTCGAAACAAGTAGCCGTTTTGGTTCCAACCACGATTTTGGCCTACCAACATTATAGAACTTTTTCAGAAAGATTGAAGGATATGCCAGTTTCTGTGGGTTATTTGAATCGTTTCAGAACAGCCAAACAAAAAGCAGAAACGCTCAAACAATTAGCCGAAGGAAAACTCGATATTGTTATTGGAACGCATCAATTGGTCAATAAAAATGTAGTTTTCAAAGACCTCGGATTGTTAATTGTGGACGAGGAACAGAAATTTGGAGTCAACGTAAAAGACAAGCTCAAAACTATCGCTGCTAATGTTGATACGTTGACATTAACAGCAACGCCAATTCCGAGAACATTACAGTTTTCGTTGATGGCGGCTCGCGATTTATCCGTGATTACGACGCCTCCGCCCAATCGTTATCCTATAGAAACGAATGTGGTTGCTTTTAGCGAAGAGATGATTCGCGACGCAATTTCGTATGAAATTCAGCGTAACGGACAGGTTTTCTTTATCAATAATCGAATTGAAAACATTAAGGAAGTGGCGGGTATGATTCAGCGTTTGGTTCCTGATGCCCGAGTGGGAATTGGTCACGGCCAAATGGAAGGCAGCAAACTCGAGGAATTGATGCTGGCTTTTATGAACGGCGAATTCGATGTTTTAGTTGCTACAACGATTATCGAAAGCGGATTGGACGTTCCGAATGCGAATACGATTTTTATCAATAATGCCAATAATTTTGGTCTTTCTGATTTGCATCAAATGCGAGGTCGAGTAGGGCGTAGCAACAAAAAAGCGTTTTGTTATTTTATTTGTCCTCCTTATTCGCACATGACCGATGATGCCCGAAAACGAATTCAGGCCTTGGAACAATTCTCAGAATTGGGAAGCGGTTTCAATATTGCGATGAAGGATTTGGAAATTCGTGGTGCTGGAGATTTATTAGGAGGCGAACAAAGTGGTTTCATTAATGAAATTGGTTTTGATACCTATCAAAAAATTATGAACGAAGCCATCGACGAATTGAAAGAAAACGAATTCAAGGATTTGTATGAAAACGAAGATAGCGGACTAGAAAAAGAATACGTGAAAGATCTGCAAATCGACACTGATTTTGAGTTGTTGTTTTCGGATGAATACATTAATAATGTTACCGAACGTTTGAGTTTGTACAACGATTTGGGCAATGTAAAAAATGAAGAAGAATTAGTCGTTTTCCAAAATAAATTGATTGACCGTTTTGGTCCAATGCCACCACGAGCCATTGCTTTAATGAATAGTATTCGCATCAAATGGATTGCAACCCGAGTAGGAATCGAGAAACTGGTAATGAAAAAAGGAAAAATGATAGGCTATTTTGTTTCCGATCAACAATCGGAATATTATACAACCAACCGTTTTCATAAAGTGATTCAGTTTGTTCAGAAAAACAGTGCTATTTGTGTAATGAAAGAAAAACAAACGCCTGCTGGTTTGCGGCTATTGTTGACTTTTGACAATGTGAAAACTACGAGGAGGGCGCTAGAGTTGATGGAGATGTTGGGGAGATAAGACAGATTTGACAACTTTTAAAAAGTTGTCAAATTTCACAAAATTATTTTTATGTTGCAGAATTATTTGGAATCTTGATTCCTTGAAAGAATTCCTCTAAACTCACATTAAGCAATCTGCAAATTTTTATTAGAGTTTTCAATTCAAAATTCGCTCCTGTTTCTAATCGCCAGTAGGCAGACCGACTCATACCTAACTCAAAAGCAATGTGTTCATAATTAGAATATCCTTTCGATTTCCTTAATTCTTTCAATCGCAAAGCAATTGCATTTAGTTCCTCTATTTTATTATTTGAAGAATTTTTCATTCTTCAAAACTCATTATTTTTTCTTTTCTATGGTACTCTATAAAAAAGTACACTATATTATAGAATTTATGTATATTTGTTGCATAAAATTCCTATAATTATAAAATCAATTTTTATGATTTGCACAAAAGATTGATAATAAAAAACAACAATTAAAAATACAAAAATATGTCGGGAGAAACTTTTGATTTAACGGATGACAATAATATTTTGTCTTTAAACTCGCCTAAAAATGCTGTAAATGGGCCATATAAAGTAGTTTATAAGGATGTTAATGAAAGATGGGCTATAGTCGCCCTAGATTGGGATAGTAAACCAAGTTTAGCAATTCGATGGTTTTGGGGAAATGGTGGAAATCCATTTTCAAGTGGAAATCCTACTTGGCTAATAATTCCTTCTCCTTTAATTAATAGCATTTTGAGTGGATTGCCATTAGATTTTAAGTTTAGAAAATTGATTGATAAGTATTTAAATAATGAAATAGACGGAAATAAATTATAACAGTTACTATGAAAAATCGAATTTACTTTTTAATTTTATTATGTTGGTTCAATTCATCCATTGGACAAACTGTTACTACTATAGCAGGAGTAGCAGGCCTTTCTGGTTCGACGGATTGTTCTAACTATGTTAATCGTTTTAACTCTCCTACTGGATTAGCTGTTGATGTTTCTGGTAACGTATATGTTGCCGATGCAGGTAATAATGCCATTCGTAAAATCACAGCATCAGGAGTTAGCACTATAGTTCGTTCAATGGGTAGTACAGATGGGTCTACCTCAATCGCACAATTTTATGATCCTAGAGGCATAACTATTGATTCCTCAGGTAATCTGTATGTAGCTGATTCTGGAAATAGGACTATTCGTAAAATCACAACTCCAGGGATGGTTAGTACCATAGCGGGTTACCCTGGACTAACTGGCACTACAGATGGCATTGGTTCAGCGGCAAGATTTTATAATCCTTATGGAGTAACTGTTGATGCTGTGGGCAATGTGTATGTGGCTGATACAAGCAATAATGCCATTCGCAAAATCACTCCAGCAGGAGTAGTAACGACTTTAGCAGGTTTAGCGGGTGTATCTACGGGAGGATTCGTAAATGGTACTGGTTCTGCAGCACGTTTTAGCTCCCCTTCAGGAGTTGCTGTTGATGCCTTGGGTAATGTTTATGTGGCTGATAAAGGGAATAATGCCATTCGCAAAATTACTGCAATAGGAGTTGTTACTACTCTAGCGGGAGCAGGTTCATTTGCAAAAGGATTCGTAAATGGCACTGGTTCGGCAGCTCGTTTTGATTATCCTTCAGGAGTTGCTGTTGATGCTTCGGGAAATGTTTATGTGGCAGATACAGATAATAATGTCATTCGTAAAATAACAGTAACGGGAGAGGTTAGTTCTATAGCTGGTAATATTAATGGATCGAGTGGTTCTGCAAATGGTGTTGGAAATGCAGCAAGTTTTAATAGACCTAATGGCATAGCTATTGATAATTCGGGAAATGTTTATGTGGCTGATAGCAATAACAATACTATTCGTAAAATTACAGGAATCCCTTTAGGAAATGCTAAATTTGAATTAGTCTCAAAATTAAATATCTATCCAAATCCTGTTATCTCATTATTGCAAATTCAAACATCAAACAACACTATTCTTGATAAAGTTTGCATTATCGATCTAACAGGCAAGAAAGTGTTAGAAAAAACACAAAACGCAAGTCAAATTGATGTAGCGCATTTAGCAAATGGAATGTATATTATCGAAGCATTTTCAGGAGAAGAAAAGTTTTCAAGTAAGTTTATGAAAGAGTAGTTTGTGAAAAAGCAACCGCAATTATGCAAAATGAAAGCAAAGCAAATAAAAAGGATTGGTTTGCTGATTTGAATTCAGAAGAAAAACAAGAAATTCAAATCGGTTTAAAGCAAGCAGCAAACGACGAATTTATTAGTCACGAAACCGTAATGAATAGATTTGCCAAATGGCATTAGAAAAACAAAAAAGCTTCCAGTCTTCTAAAAGGCTGGAAGCTTTAAAATTTATAGCAAGAAATATTAATTTTTCAAATCCTTGATTACTTTAAAAGCCACATCTACTTCGTCTTCGCTTACCAAAATAGTGAATTCGTTTGAAGTCGAAATCACTTCGTTGATGATGATTCCTTCCCAAGCCAAACGTTGGAAAATGAAATAATAAATTCCCGGAACAACGATGTTTTCTTTCGGTAATTTTACGGTGATAGAAGCCAGATTTTCTAGTTTTTGAATCAATCTTTCGTTGACAAAATGCTTGTCAACAAGGTGATTGACGCTGTTGCTCACAACAATATTAGTCTCGTTTACGCCACGAGAAGAGGTGTAAAAAATATCTGAAAACGTGTTAATATCGGTAATTAAATCGGCTTGTTTGTTCAACACAGTTTCCGAAGCGGCAAAGGTATAATCCGTCAATGCAGAACGAACGGTAATTTCACCAATGTTTTTTATGACTTTGTTGATTTTATGATTGAGTCTAAAATCCAACTCTTCGGTGAGTCTTTTTAGTGCCATTACAACTGCGCCTTGTTTTACTTCTTTACCAAATTCAGACTCCAATTCGACCATAATATTTCTGGACAATGAAGTCAAATTGATAATTCCAAGGGACAAAGCATTCAACAAAAAAGGCTTTGTTTTGATGTAATTTTCTACAATTGAGGAAACAGTTTTCATTTTTTAGTTGTGTTAGTTTTTTAGGGAATTGCCGTTTTGTTTCGGAAGATTTAATATATTAAATCTAGGATTCCTTAGATTGTTGTTTGTAAACCTTTTGCAAATATAAATAAAAAAACATTTTGTTACAAATCAAACAATAATAAATTTAGCTAAAAATGATAAAAGGCATCAATTAGGTGTTCGATGGCAAAAGTTTTACCTTCTTTATGAACGGCAATGATGTCAAAACGTACTTCGATATCTAAATCATTTGCGACAACATATTCGTTTACAGCTTTTACCAAAAGTTGAATTTTCTTTGGTTTTACAAAGTCTTGCGGCAAGCCAAAATCCAACGAAGAGCGCGTTTTTACCTCAACGATGGCAAGTATATTTTCTTTTTTGGCTATAATATCGACTTCGGCTTTTTGGAAAGTCCAGTTGGTTTCTAGAATTTCATACCCATTTTTCTGCAGGAATTCAACGGCCATCTCTTCGCCAAGTTTTCCTAAATCGTTGTGTTCGGCCATCGTAATTTTAGATTGTAGAGTTCAGATTTAAACTACTCAAAAATCAGTTTAGAGGAATTTTTATTAATCTCTAAAGAGACTTGTTTGCCCAAAATCAAGGCTCGGTTGTCGCGAAAATGTCCCGCTGGGAAATTATATAGGATAGGAAATGAATAGCCTTTGGTCACATCTTCTATGATTTGGTTGGCGTTTTTCCCCCACGGAATGTCGTTGTCTTTCATTTTGGTCATCGTGCCAACGATTAAACCATTCAAATCATCAAAGCAACCGCAACGTTTTAGGCTCATCATCATTCGATCGATGTGGTACAAATATTCGTCCAAGTCTTCGATGAAAAGTATTTTTCCTTTGCAATCGATTTGTGCATTCGAACCCATCAGGCTGTATAAAATAGACAAATTTCCGCCCACGATTTCGCCTTTGGAATTACCAAGACGGTTTGTAGGACTAAAAGGGATTTCATAATTTAGGCTTTCGCCAAAAAGTGATTTTCGCAAACTTTCTTTCGACTCTGCACTTGCTCTTGCAACTGTTATGGGCATTGCACCGTGAATTGTGGCAATGTTTAAATTGTTGATATAACTGTGAATAACCGTAACATCGCTGAAACCAACAATCCATTTTGGACTTAGTTTGAATTTTGTAAAATCCAATAAATCAATCATTCGAACTGTTCCATAACCACCACGAACACACCAAATGGCTTTGATATTAGGGTTGTCTAATTGTTGCTGAAAATCGGCAGCTCGTTCTTCATCGGTTCCAGCCAATTGATTCAAATCCAATCCGATGGTTTTTCCAATTACAACTTCTAATCCCCAAGAATGCAATAAATCTATCGCTGGTTTTAGATTGTCATCGATGTTTTTTCGGGCAGTTGCCACAATGGCTACGGTATCTCCTTTTTGTAAACTGGGTGGGATTTTCATGGGTATTTGGGCTTGAATATTGGAATATTGAAAAATAAAAACAAGAAACAGTAATTGATAAAAAACAGCGTTACCCTTTTTGTTAGCCAATCGAATAGTACGCATATTTCTATAATTAATTAAAACTGACTTTTGAACTGAATCCAATACAAATATATTTTTTTATTGTGAAGTAACTTATTCCACCAAGAATTTTTTAACAATTGATTGTTCGCCTGAATAAATTTTGGCATAATAAATTCCTGCGGGAAAATCGATATTGAATTGGGTATTTCCGATGAATTTTTGCGACATTATTTTTGCTCCTAGACTATTGTAAATTTCAATAGTAGCCTTGTCATTCAAACCAGAAATTGTAATCGATTTTTGAGCTGGATTTGGATAAATTTTTACTTCTAAATCAGCAAAATCATTGGTCGATAAATTGGAATACCATACTTGACCCACTTTATTTCCCCAAATATAATTGGCTAATTCGGGATAATCAATAAAAGGATTTCTATTGACTTGCCAAGTATAAATATAATTATTCCGGTTCATCTCAAAATCATCCGAAGGGTCTAAAGTGTTCCAAGTCAATAACGAAGCCAAATCACCCAATTGCCCAACAGTTGTATCTGGAATATCGCCGTTGACCACGCTCAAAGCGTTGTAACGAACTGCCATATAAAAAACGGAACGTGCGACATCGCCTTTCCACGAACCCATTGTTCCGCTTGGTCCGTTGTATCCGGTTAGACCATAATCATTATTGCTTCTTAAACTATTTTCGGCTCCATCTTCGGCGCGAAGGTGATGCGCATCGGCGTGACCGGCAAGAATATCATCGGCATTGGTGGGCAACCAAATATTTATTCCGTCGGGAATACTTTCTGTTCCATCGGTAAAACCACCACGCGATTGTGGATAAATGTGTTCGCGATTCCATTTTCCGGTATTGATTCCTGTGTCTTGAAATTCTAATTTGGAACGAGATTGTTCTACATACATCAACCAAACTTCGTTGCTATTCAATGGATTTTGATCTGCGGTTTTTAAAATATCAATAATATCTCCATAATTATGAGCGTGAACCACGGTTGGATTGGCTATAATATCTTGAATGGCTTGTTTTAAAGTTGCACCTGAAAGTCCTTCGAGAGACGCATAATAGTTTGTTGGAGCTGTGCTGGAAACAATCCCATAAGTTGGATTTAAAGGTGTTCCAAACGGAGCAACCGTAAAATCATTGTCGATAACTCTTATTTCGATATTGTCATTGAGTCTTTTGTATTGCGATGGAATGCTGCCAAATTTAATTTTCAACACTTCATCACCTTCATTCAAAACATCGTCTGTAAGGGTTATGGTTGTTGTAAAAGTATTGGAACCGGAAGGAATGAAAACCGTAGTGTTCCCTGTAAAATCATCGGTTGTGAAGAATGAATTATTTAAAGTAAAATTAAATGTCAAATCACTTGTCACGTTGGTTTGCGTTGTGAATGTAATTTGGAAACTATCATTTTCATTTTTGTCGGCGGTATTCGCGGTTATTGTGATTCCGTTGAAGATGATGCCACTTCCATCATTATTGGCTCCGGGAGTTGGGTTTTTAGTTTCGTAGGTTCCGTCGTTTTTCCTTTGAACAGATTGTGTGGTTTGAAGATTGTTTTGGTTTTCGTTGTACTGCACAGTAACGCCCAATAAATTCATTAAATCGGTAGCATCGGCATCGCTAGTATCGTACATTAAGGCATCGATGAGGTTCGTGGTTGTTGCCAATGTAAATTCTGGGAAATCGGATGCGTTTCCTAGATATAACCCAACTCCATCGGCACCATTTTGGATGATATTAATAGGGAATGTTTTGTCTGGAGCTGGAGAAATTAACGAATTTCCAATTAGAATTATTCCATTAGCATCGGTGGTCAATCCGTCTAAATCAAGGGTGTAATAACTTTGATTTGCAGTGGTTGAAGTGGCATTTCCATTAAATAAAACTAAGACATAACCGTCTAAAGAAAAATTAGGTGTAGTAGATTTTAATTCGATGAATTCTCTATCATCGGTACTTGGTGTATCGGAATCTAGTTCGTTGATGACGATTTGACCTGAAGCTAGGTTGCTGAATATGAAAACAAAAAGGAAGAATATATTTTTCATTTGAGGGATTTATTTTGTGAATAAAAAAGGCTCCCTAAAATGTGGAAGCCTTTTTAGATTTATTTTAAAAACAATTAGTTTACTATGATATTATCCAATTGTAAAGTGGTAGTTACAGATGGAAAAGTAACTGCATTTCCTGCATATTCAAATACAAAATAACCATTTCCAGAAACAGTTGCGGGAATGTCATAATTTCCACTTGCTGTAAATGAAGTTCCATAACCAGATGTAGGTATTGAAGGAATAGTGAAATTAGAGGTGATGTTCGTCATTTTTGTAACATCTATTTTTCCTCCAGGAGTATAATCAGCAGCAAGAACATAATACACTTTTAATACAGCTCCATTCCAGAATCCTATATTGGATTTGAATGAAAAAGTGCTTGCGGTAGTCATATTCACAGGGATAAATAAATATGAATTATTGGCATCACCAGAACCAAACGAAGTCATTTGTATGTATTTGTTTCCGCCAAATGTAGTCACTCCCCAATATCTAAAACCAAAAGAGGCATCATTAATGTAATTTGGAAAATTAGTTAGTGAAGTAGCATAACTTTCAAAAGTTTCGTTTACCGTAGCTGGGAAAACGGTAGAGTTTGCACCAACAATCGCTGGGGAATAATCTACTCTTGGGTTTTGCATATTTACGTCGCGCTCTGTTCTTAGGATGATTTGATAGGTAGAATTGTATCTTGTCAATACGCCTCTGATTTTTCCATTGCCTGAAGGAACTATTCGTCCAGCAAAATTTGCAAATTGACTAGTTCTAACTGTCAATATTCTTGATCCATCGGTAATATAAATACTGGAGTCAAAATCATCGATTCGGTTAATATCATAGGTTCCTCCAGCAGATCCATCAGTAAATTCAACATTCTCAAATTCGACTAATGTGTTTAAATAAGGATCTAATGCTGTTGCCAATGTAATTTTTCCAACAATGGCATCTTCGCTTACGGCATCACAAGAAGCAATAAGGTGTTTAGGATATTCTAAAGTTGAAAGTCTGTCAACAGCATATTGTTCTGTTGGAGGAGCTCCAAAAATCAAACCTCTTCCAAAACTAGATGGATTTGCATAAGCCAAACCTTTGAGTTTTAAAAACACTTTTTTACCGGGTTGATAGTTTTTAGTATAAAGAGTTGCTTCGTCTATCGAAAGATTATAACCTTTTGAACCATCTATGGCTTGAACATACATGCTTTTATAAAAATTTCCACCTTCGTCGCTCGAAACTACATATCCTTCGATAATATCGTCGGCAGTGTAGGTTGGGGTGTTTGGAATAACGCTTGGCGGAGTTGCCACAGGGTTTTTGGCCACGGCATAAATTTCGGCAATGGTTTTAGTTTTGGTTAAACCGGGATCTACGCAGTTGCCAAATTGTGGAGTATCGTAAGTATCATTCACACAGCCAGAAAACAATCCGATTGATAGTATAATGATGAAGCTATTTTTAAATCTATTTTTCATAAGGCTAATTCTTAAAAGTTTAAATAAACATTTACCATAAATGTTCTTCCGTATCCATAGAAATATTTTGGACCGAAAGAGCGAGTTGGTCCTTGGTGATCTTTATATAATTCACTATACGAAGCGTTTCTTGCTTGCTCGAATCCACCTGTTTTGTATTGAATGTCGAATACATTGTTGACATTGGCAAACAACCCTAAAGTTTTTTCTTTTATTCTCCAAGTTTTTCCTCCTACAAGATTAACAAGCGTGAAAGAATTGAATTTTTCTTGAGCTAAATAACTGGCTGCTGTAGCTTCATCATAAGGGAAATTAGCTTCGTCAGAGTTGGTAATAAATTGTGATGTTCTTAATAATGGTGCAACGTCTAAATAATTATTGGACAAATAATTGATGTTGGCACTAATCCACCAAAATTTTGGATCACGATATTCTAGTCCTGCAGAATAGGCTTGCTGTGGCATTCCTGCTTGTTTATATCCTTCCATATTAGCTTTTCCATTAAATATATCTCCTACCGCTCCGTCCGCTTTTATAACTAAATTTGGATTGTTGGTATAAGTGTATTCACCAAAAGCAGCTACTGCAGTGGCTTTGATAGTAGAAGTTAATTGGTATTCTAAACCAGCTTCTAATCCTTTATTTCTTTTATTTTGCCCTGAAACCACTTCGGAAACAAACTCGCCATTTCCTACACTAATATTATCAGCATAATAAAATGAAATGTCAGTAGTGTTTTCGGTTTCGTTAAAATAAGCGGTAAAACGAGCTTTAAGATTTGGCATTCTGATGATATAACTAGCATCCACACTTTTTATGGTTTCGTTTTTTATGTCTTCGGTTGTAGAATTGTTTAAACGAGCGTTAGGAAAAACATCTTTGTGATTCGGAGCTTTTGTCATATATACTCCATTAAAATCTAGAAAATGTTGTCCTGTCAATTTATAAGTTGCCCCTCCTTTGAAACCAAAGTTGTCAAAGTTTAATTTTTCACTTTTTCCGAATGAGTTGTCTGGATAATACCCATTTTTGTATAAACCGTCTCTTTGATAGCTGCTTCTGGAAAAAGATTGTCCAAGGTAAAAATCTACTTTATCATAAGTAAATTTAAACTGGGTGAAAGCCTCAATTCTAGTAGCATTTATATCATAATTATACCCATATTTATCTCCTTCGCCAACGGTTCTGTCTGGATTATTCAAATCAGCTTGTTCTTCGCCTGGCAGCGTACCAAAAGTGTTAATGTCAGTGTAATAAGTTCCTCCTAATAAATCGATTAGATTTTTGAAGTTTGCCGATTTCAATTTTGTAAAACTTCCTCCGGCATTCATCACGATATTATCTGCTAGTTGTGATGAAAGAATGGTATTGGCCACCATAGTTTTGTCATCGGTTCTATCTTCGTATAAAACATAACGACTTCCATTAGAAAGGTTTTGGCTGTTTGTGCGATACATGGCTGTCCAGTCCATTTGAGGTTGCGCTAGGAAATTGGTTTTTGCTTCTTCTGCAGCTGCAAAATCTGGTGTGTATGTGGCGACATCATTGCTATAGGTATAAAGCGTGGTGTAATAACTTGGCAATTTTCTGTAATAATTTGGATCAGGATTGTCGGCTTTTTGAAAATCAATACGGCTGTTTCCTATTGCTCCAAATTGGTACGAAAGATTGGTATGAAGTCTTGTTTTAGGATTTATTTTCCAATAATGACTTAATGTAAAGATAGGCTCTTCGACATCTTTCACCCTTGAATTTCTTTTTTCACCTTCTTGGTAACCCCAATAGGAGTTGTATTTAAAGTCTATTAAATCGGTAACTTCTTGGGTGTTTGGTGAATTTTTACCTCTACGGTTTTGAGCATAAATCGAGGTAAAGTTAATGCTATGATGATCGTTTATTTTCTTTTCAACACTTGCAAATAATGAATTGGCAGCATAATCTGTTCCATCAAAATAACCGTTTTGTGCCCATCTTCTTCCGCCAGAAACCACATAAGCCCAGCCGTTTTTGTCCATTCCCGAAGCATGAGTTACCATGGCTCTGTAACTGTAATTGGTATTGGTTCCTAAGAATGAAATTCGAGTTCCGGGTCTGTAAACCGATGCTCGTGTAGTTATGTATTGTGTTCCTGCTACTCCGCCAAAAGTATAATCGGATGGGGCAGAACCATTGGTAAATTCTTGATTTCGGGTGGCATCATTAAGTCCGCCCCAGTTGCTGTATTGTGGTCTTCCATCAGACAATCGGTTCATCGAAACACCATTAATAAGGATATTCGAATATTCATTATCGATTCCTCGAACACTAAATCTGGCTTGTCCAAAATTATAGGCTGCTGCCTGTAAAAAAACATCTTTCGAGGATTGAAGTAATCCTGCAGTACTTTCTGAACCACTATTGTCGTCGCTCAAATCATTATCGGTAATGGTTATCAAAGACAACTGTTGCTCTGTTGTAATGTCTTCTTCCAGAGTTACTGTGCCTAGATCCAGCATTTGTCCTTCGGTAATTTCTGCTTGAAGTAATTGATCCTTGTAACCGTTTGTTCTAATTCGTATTAATTGGTTTCCAACTTCAACTTTGTCAAAGGAGAATTTTCCATTAGAATCTGAAAGTTGGGTTAAATTTGTGTTTTGAATCGATACAATAACACTTTGCATTGGTTTTTGAGTTTTGGAATCGACCACTTTACCAGTAAATCCGGTATTTGTTTGCCCAAAAGCAAATAGAATTTGCAAGACAAATAATGCACTAAAAATAAAATTTTTCATATTGGTGATAAATTAATTCATATTGATAAGAAATAATAATTCTTAACGATTACAAAGCTACATTTATAATTTTTATTACATACTTTTGTTCCTAAGTTTTTGTTAAATTTTACATTAAAATAATGCCAAACACATGAAAATTAAAAATTTTATCGCTCTTTTGTTAGTATTCTGTTCTTTGATCGAAGCACAAGCACAACAGAAAAAATATGTCGTACGTACTGTTGCATTTTATAATTTCGAAAATTTATTTGACACGATAAACAACCCAAATAATGACGAAGAATGGCTCCCAAAAGGGCTTCAGCGTTGGACCTCTGAAAAGTACAAACAAAAATTGGAGAATCTTTCCAAAGTTTTGATGCAGATAGGTGTCAATGACAAGCAAAAAGAAGGGCCAACTTTGATTGGAGGTTCCGAAATTGAAAATCGTAATGTTCTCGAAGATTTAGTAAAACATCCTAACATCTTAAAGGAGGATTATGGAATCGTGCATTTTGATTCACCCGACAAAAGAGGAATAGATGTAGCACTTTTGTATAAAAAGAAATATTTCAAACCTACAAGTTTCATCAATATTCCATTGATAATTTATAGAGGAAACGGTATTGAAAAAGAAAAGGAAACCGAGGAAGATAAATTAGACAAAGACAAAATAGAAATCGCTACAGACAATAGAGTTTATACCAGAGATATTCTGTTAGTAACTGGTTTTCTTGACGGTGAAGAAATTAATATATTGGTCAATCACTGGCCATCGCGTTCTGGTGGCGAGAAAAAAAGCAGTCCATTTCGGGAAGCTGCAGGAAGATTGAGTCGAAAAATTATGGATTCTATTTATAAAATAAATCCAAATGCCAAAATTATTACGATGGGGGATTATAATGATGGCAGTTACAATAAAAGCATAAAAGTTGGCATGGGAGCCAAGTTGAAAAAATCAGAAGTACAACAATTTGGGGTTTTTAATCCTTTTGAACAAATGTATAAAGACGGAAATGCCACTTTGTTTTATAGAGATTCAGGCGATATTTTCGACCAAATTATGGTTTCGGAAACCTTGATAAAAGAAGACCATTCCACCTATCAATATTGGAAGGCGGGAATTTATAACAAGCCGTTTATGATCGAAAAATTTGGAAAATATGCCGGTTATCCCCTTCGACATTCTGCCAACGAAATTGGGTATAGCGACCACTTTCCGGTTTATATTTATTTAGTCAAAGAAGTAAAATAATTTAATACTACTCACATAATGAAAAATTTAGCAGTACTGATTTTTATCCTTTTTTCTATTAATTGTTTTTCGCAAGACACCATCACAACCGCCAAAGTCAAAGAATATATGGACAAAGAAGTTTGTGTAGTGGGCAAAGTAGTCTCATTCAAACTCGCCGCTGAGGGCAAATTCACCAATTACATCAACATCGATAAACCTTATCCCGAAAGTGTTTTTACGGTAGTAATCACTACTAGTTACCTCGAAAAACTGAGTCTAAAAATCGAAGATTTAAAAGATAAAACCATTTACATAAAAGGTAAAATTACCACCTATAAAAACGACCCAAAACAAATACCACAAATTTACAATCCCACGAGTATTGTGGTGAAAAAAGAGTAGTTTTTTGACGTTTAAGATTCAATATTCCACCTTCATTTTTGTAAAAATTTATAAAACCATTTAGGCATTTAAATTAAGAAAGAATTAAGATTTTTTCCCTATTTAAAAGCTTACTTTTGCCCAAAATTTAATTCTAACATCCACCATGGACGATTATTATTCGAAGAGAACAAATTACAAACAGGAATAATCGTTGCCTAATGTAAGCGATATTCCTAAAAATATCGTATTGCATTATGATTACCTATTACAAAAACAACAAAGGTTTAACTCAAACCGAAAATCAGGAAGAAAACTGCTGGATTAATGTAGTTTGTCCCACAAAAGAAGAAACCAAATTCCTCCTCAAAGAACTCCAAATTCCTGAAGATTTTTATAATGATATCGAAGATATTGACGAACGTCCTCGTATCGAAATCGAGAATGGTTGGACACTCATAATCCTTAGAATTCCTTTCAAAAGTGAAGACCCAAAATTGCCGTTCAACACAGCACCATTGGGACTAATGTTCAAAGACGATGTGTTTCTTTCGCTCTGTTTTCATCAAACCGAAATACTAAAAGATTTTGTTTTATACACCAAACGCAAGAAAATTACAATCGAGAATGACTTCGATTTAGTACTAAAATTGCTTTTATCATCCAGTATTTGGTTCTTGAAATACCTAAAACAAATCAATCAACGAATCAAGTTGGCCGAAGACAACCTCGAAGAATCCATCAAAAACGAAGAACTTCAAGCCTTGTGGCAAATAGAAAAATGTTTAGTGTTTTTTGTTACATCCCTAAAAGGCAACGACGTTTTGTTTCGCCGAATCAAAAATCTAAAAGCTCATAAAGACACCTTCGATACAGAATTGCTCGAAGATGTCGAAATTGAATTGCGCCAAGCCGAAGAAACCACTAGTATTTACAGTAACATCTTAACCGGAATGATGGACGCTTACGCTTCAGTTATTTCCAACAATTTGAACGTCATAATGAAAAGGCTGACCTCGATATCCATCATCTTGATGATACCCACTTTGGTCGCTAGTTTATACGGAATGAATGTGCCCAATGTTTTCGAAAACAACCCATTCGGATTTTGGATTGTGTTGTCTATTTCACTTTTAGTTTCGGTTTTTGGCGTATTCTTGTTCAAGAAAAAGAATATGTTTTAGATTTTTCAGAAGCTAATCCTGCTTTCCGTTATAATCTTGCTCAATAAAGGCTGTTTTTCTAAGCCATAAAAGGAGCTTCCTCTGGTCGCTCTTTTTTGGCAAGAAAAAATCAGCCTTTCTTTTCACAAGGATTTCCACTACAATCGGGGCTAAAAAACCTGGCTACATTCCAAACCTTTAGGTTTTCTTTACAATCTCAACGTAATACAATATATTTGTAAATAAATATAACAATTCTAACCCATAAAGTTACAATGACAACAATAGCCAAATCATTCGGAATAGAATTAGCCCTAAAACAATTGGGTATCGAAGCCCTAAATGACGGGACTTCGACGGGAGAAAACAATTTTGCCAACGGAAAAATCATCGAAAGCTATTCTCCAGCCGATGGAGCTTTAATCGCAAAAGTAAAAACTTCGACCAAAGAAGATTACGAAAAAGCCATGCAAAAAGCCACAGAAGCGTTCTTAGAATGGCGATTAATTCCAGCACCAAGAAGAGGAGAAATCGTTCGCCAAATGGGGGATGAATTGCGAAAATTCAAAGAACCATTAGGGAAATTGGTTTCTTACGAAATGGGGAAAAGTCTTCAGGAAGGCTACGGCGAAGTTCAGGAAATGATTGACATTTGTGATTTTGCAGTAGGATTATCACGTCAATTATACGGTTTGACAATGCATTCTGAACGTCCAATGCATAGAATGTACGAGCAATATCATCCAATTGGAACCGTTGGAATTATTTCGGCATTTAATTTTCCCGTTGCCGTTTGGAGTTGGAACGCAATGATAGCTTTTGTTTGTGGCGATGTTGCCATTTGGAAACCCAGTTCAAAAGTACCATTATGCGGAATTGCTTGTCAGAATATTATAAAAACCGTTCTCAAAAGAAATAATGTTCCCGAAGGCGTAAGTTGCTTGGTAACTGGAAACGAATCGGGCGATTTAATCAATAACGATGCTAGAATTCCTTTGGTTTCCTTTACAGGTTCCACAAGAATCGGTCGTCATGTGTCTAAAACCGTTGCCGAACGTTTTGGAAATACCATTCTCGAATTAGGAGGAAATAATGCAATCATCGTTTCGGAACATGCCGATATTAGTATGGTTTTGGTTGGAGCTGTTTTTGGAGCTGTTGGAACTGCTGGGCAACGTTGTACCTCGACACGCCGTTTAATCATTCACGAAAGTGTGTATGACAAAACCATCAGTGTTTTGAAAAATGCCTACGGTCAATTGAAAATCGGAAATCCATTGGACGAAAACAATCACGTTGGTCCACTTATCGACAAAGGAGCGGTTCAGGAATATTTAGAAGCTATTGAAAAAGCTAAAAAAGAAGGAGCAACGATTGTTGTTGAAGGCGGAGTTGTTGAAGGTACAGGATTCGAAAGCGGTTGCTATGTAAAACCGTGTATCATTGAAGCCGAAAATCATTTTGATATTGTACAAACAGAAACTTTCGCACCTATTTTGTATGTTATGAAATACAGCAAAATTGAAGAAGCTATTGCGATGCAAAATGGAGTTCCACAGGGACTTTCGTCTTCTATTTTTACTAATAATATGCGTGAAATGGAATTATTCCTTTCGCAATCGGGTTCGGATTGTGGCATTGCCAATGTCAATATTGGAACTTCGGGAGCAGAAATTGGTGGCGCTTTTGGCGGAGAAAAAGAAACAGGAGGAGGACGCGAATCCGGTTCCGATGCTTGGAAAGCCTATATGCGCAGACAAACCAATACCATTAATTACGGAACACAATTGCCATTGGCACAAGGAATAAAATTCGATTTGTAAGACTAAAAAATCCAAATAAAAAGCGGCAAGATTTTCATCAAGCCGCTTTTTTATTTGTTTTGAATTAGCTAATCTAAATTGAACGAAGCTCCAATATTAACAGATGTTCCATTATTGTATTTTGAAGCAGCATCTGCATCATATTTGGCAAAAGGAACGGAAAATTCAGTAAAAAGTCCAAATCCATCCGAGAAGAAATATCTTGCACCAAGATGTCCACCAAAGTTTTTCAAGCCTAAATTCAAACCAGGATACACATCAAATTTTGGAGAAATGTTCATTACACTTCCTAAATTTGCATTAAATCTTAGTTTAGCATCAAAGCGATAATCACTAGAAACATCTTGAATATGGCTACCTCCCAACAAATAAGAAGCAAGAACTCCAATAGAAATATTTTCTCCTAATCCAAAATCCGAAGAAGCCATAATTCCTGTTCCACCATTTTGAAAAGTCGCCCCAATGTTGAGTTTTGCATCACCTTTTCCTTTAAAAGCTTGTGCATTTACCATACAGATTGCACCTAATAATACGATTGTAAAAATCTTTTTCATTTGTTTAATTTTTTTTTGCAAATATAGTGTTTTTAATTTCTTCCTTTTTCACTAGGGTATAAACTTGGTAAAGGTTCGCTTTGCCAAAACTCTTTTGTGTTGACATCCATAATCGTAAGCGGCCCTTTGAAGGCTGCTCCTGTATCAATATTCCAAATATTTACCATGTTTACTGGAGTGGTTTTATTAATTCTAGAAACTGGCGTGTGACCTATGTAGATTTCTTCATACAAAGTCAATCGTTTTGGATAGAATAAATCTGTTTTTTTCATTTTTTTGTCCAATGCTAATGCGGTTTCCCAAAGGGTTCTGTCCCAATAAAACAATCTCGGAAAATATTCATAATCCACACCATTCATATTGGTAAAACCCGCATGAATAAACAACCGATTTTGTTCGTCGAGATGATAATTTTGTAAAGATTGTATGAATTCTATATGGTTTTTGATAGTTTCAGCACTAATATTTTCATAAGCCAAAACAGTTGATTCACCACCATGATGGTACCATAAAGGATTGTCCTTGGTCTTGGTTAGCCAATCTAATAATAATTCATCGTGGTTGCCCCGTATAAAAATGCAATTGTTCGTGGTTTTCAATTCAATCAAATAATCGATGACTTGGGGCGATTGGCTCCAGCCATCAACATAATCGCCTAGAAAAATTAAGGTATCTTTTGGGGTAACATTGGCTCTTTCCATAATTTGGTGCAGCGCCCGCAAACCACCGTGAATATCGCCGATAACGAGTGTTCTCATTTGATGTTGAATCAATTTATACTGGTGCAAAAATAGTAGAAAACAATTGGTTTTTTAGTTTTTTGACATTATTTCCTGTTTTTCCATTGCTGCCAATCTAGTTTTTTTAAGGAACTTCAATGAGTGGGCTCATTCTATTTATTTGCATTTTTGAATTCTTAAAGTTTCATTTCCGAAGACAAAATCTATATTACTGTTACTTAGTTTTTCTTCAATTTCAATTTTTTTAGGATTTTTAATTGTGTCCCAAAATTCATAGGTTATCGCTGTCAGTTTAATTTTATCCTTTTTTAAAAATTGAACTGTAAACCCAATTTCTTGTTTAAAGGGAATTACAATTTTATTTTCGTTTTCGTTAGATGAAATAATAATTGATTTTAGTATTTCCGTTTTTATTTTTTCGCTAATTATGTTTTTAAAATCTATAACTTCAATACTAATTGCTGGAGGTACCGGGCTTTTTGGATATCCTTCAAAATATTTAATATTATTAATACACGGGTTTTTGACTTGTTTTAAATTTGAACAATTTAAAAACAACGATAGAATAAAAAATATAGTAAATATTTTTTTCATTATTTTTAGTTTCCTATTAAAGTTAACGTCAACTCGCTATATATACACAAAACAAATCCTTGTTACATAACTAAATATCGTAAAATTGGCGAAGTTTTGTTTCGCTTTTTTGTATTTCAAATATATAAATAAATTATTACAAATAATCAAAAGAATTTAGCTCAATTTTAAATCAAATTCTTCACTGCACATCATACTTCATCTTCCTCAAAATCCTTAAAGCTTCTTTAAACGACAAATATACAGAAGAGAAAGGTTTCAAAAGTAATTTGGCATCAATCAATTTTTGCTTGGCATCTTCAAATCCGTTGAGGTAACAAATCATAAAAGTAGAAGGTAAATTTTCTAAATCTTTCATTTCACGATTGTTTAATGAAAGCCCTTTTTGGAGTTTATCTAGCAAAGAAATGTTTGAATTATAAATATGAAACAACATTTTTCTATTGAATTCTGGCGGTTGAAATAGGAATTCCCGATCAATTTTATAATAGCCATTATCATGAAAAAGCAGCGTTTGTTTTTCTAACGGATAAAAACTAGTTTTGTCATTCAAACCCAAAGGAACATATTCGATAATTGTAAAAGAATCGTCATCAAAAGTAATTGTCACCACATCCTGAGCGGAATAAAACAGCTTGATTTGCTCATTAATCAGTTCGATATCAACACGGGAAAGGAAGGTTGTGTCTCTTGATTTTTTAGGAACTCCAGCCCAACAAATGACAAATAATTCTTTGAAAACCTTGTATTTTGGTGCCATATCTTTGTGCCGAAAATTCATAAAATCAATCACACCATCCAAGGTGTAACCAATACTATTTCTGGAATTATTTTCTATACCAATAACGGTTTCCGTGTTTTGATAATTTTTTTCGACTTCTTCCTCCACTGGAACGGTGTTGCTGCCACGCCGAATAAAAACGCTGTTGGCTGGAATGGTATGAATTCCTTTCTTGAAATGGGAGGTTTTACTTTTGGCTTTTATGGTAACTAATCCTACTACTTTATCTTTGGGCAAATTGGGAAATGGCACATTCTCATATTGAATTTTAGGAGGATTTTCGAGATAAGCATTGACCAAATTCTGAATCCGACTGTCGTCAAAAAAATCATCGCCTACAATTTCGTTATCCTGATCTTCCACACCCACAACGATATAGGAATTATTGGCAGGATTCGAATTGGATAAGGCACAAATGTGTTTCAAAAACTTGGCTTTTCCCTCACGCGAATGCAAATTCAATTGGCGTTTTTTGTCATAAAAACTGCTCTCATCATTATGAGCCAACAAATTTTTAACCAAAAGTCTTTTATTAATCATGTGTTAAAGTTGAGTACGATCATTTTGAAAAGATACTATTTTATTTTTTGATACGTTTTTAAATTATTAACTTTAAAGATATTAATTTTTAATACCCCCCAAAATTATGAAAAATATTAAATTTTACGTGTTAAGTTTTCTTTCGATAACATTCCTTAGCTTGTATTTTGTAGGATGCGAAAGTGACACCGATGATTCTTCACAAACTTCGGCAATAAAGGTGAGACTGGTCGATGCTCCAGGAGATTATAAAGAAGTAAATATTGACGTGAGAGATATTATGATAAAAAACTCTACAAATACGGACGATCAAGGATGGGTAAGTATTGGCAACACTCCAAGCGGAGGCAAAATTTACAACTTATTGGATTTAACAGGAGGAGTTAGCCTGATGTTGTCAGACACTTTGATTCCATCAGCTTATTTAGGACAAGTTCGATTGTTGCTTGGCGACAAGAACACAGTAATGCTAAAAGACGGCACGATTCAGCCTTTGAGTACTCCAAGTGCCCAACAATCAGGGTTGAAACTAAAAGTGAATCAAACCTTGCTTGGAGGTGTGTCTTACGATTTCTTGATAGATTTTGACGTGAATCATTCTGTTGTAAAAGCGGGAAATTCTGGTAACTACAACTTGCATCCAGTTTTGAGAGTTACAACAGCTGCAACTTCGGGAGTCATTAAAGGGACTATTGCCAATATAACCGTTGCAAAACAAGTTTTGGTATCTGTAGTTGTAGGAACCGAAACGATTTCAACATACGCAAATGCAGAAGGTTTATTTCAATTAAATGGTGTTCCACCTGGAACTTATATCGTGACTTTAACTCCTGACAGCACCTCTGGATTGGTATTAAAAACGATTCCAGATGTAATTGTCGTTAATGGCGCAGTTAAAGATTTGGGCAGTATTACACTGTAAAAAAAGCATAAATGATAATTAAAAAACAGCCGAATTTTGGCTGTTTTTTTTGTTTTGGAATAAAATGAAAATAATTTTAAATCTACAAAGACCGATTCACAATTGTTGCAGATGCTTGAGCGGTTGGCAACACAATCAAATCGGCAATATTTACGTGATACGGTCTGGAAACCACAAAATGAATTATATCGGCAATATCCTCTGGTGTCAAAGGTTTTAGACCTTTGTAAGTGTTGGCAGCTTTTTCCGAATCACCCTTGAAACGCACTTCGCTAAACTCAGTTTCGACCATTCCAGGATGAATGGCTCCCACTCGAATTCCATAAGGATTCAGGTCAATCAGCATGCTTTTATTCAGCGCATCAACAGCATGTTTTGAAGCGCAATAAACATTTCCGTTCGGATATACTTCTTTTCCAGCAATGGAACCAATGTTGATAATATGACCCGATTTTTGTTCAATCATTTGCGGAATTATGGCTTTCGAAACATACAAAAGTCCTTTCACATTAATGTCAATCATAGCATCCCAATCGTCTAAATCACCATCTTGTATTGGACTTAAACCGTGTGCATTTCCAGCATTATTTATCAAAACATCAATTTTAGAAAAATCAGAAGGCAAAGAATTAATGCTTTCAAAAACTGCTTTTTTATCCCTAACATCAAAGCACAAAGTATGGATTTCTGTAAATTCTGAAAGTTCTTTTTTGAGGGCTTTCAAACGTTCTTCTCTTCGGCCACAGAGAATAATTTTATAATTATTTTTTGCCAATATTCTTGCTGTTGCTCTGCCAATTCCGCTTGTTGCTCCTGTTACTAGGGCTATTTTTTTCATGATTTTTGTTTTATTTGGAAATTATAGATAAATGCTTTTTTTCTGAGGGCTTTCTCCAAAAAGGGTTTAAAAAAATTGTTCATAAATGATGTTTTCATCATGGCTTAAAAGCTATAAAAATAGTAGCGAATTCTCAATTTTGGAACAATTTTTTTTAAAACTTTAAAATTATGAAAATACTATCACAAAACATCCTTAAAATTCGGGAGTTGTCAGAAGTTTTAACCATTTTTTAACATCGTACTTCTAAAAAAAA
>Ga0209097_10000292_pt1 | contig 53409 bp, 45 predicted proteins | sample AD_UKC052_MetaG_FD_184419 | JGI IMG/M metagenome (GOLD analysis project Ga0209097, IMG submission 184419) | Active sludge microbial communities of municipal wastewater-treating anaerobic digesters from USA - AD_UKC052_MetaG (SPAdes) (version 2) | ecosystem: Engineered > Bioreactor > Anaerobic >... | reverse complement strand
CGCCCCAGGCGACCAGGTCCGAGATGTACTGCGGGCTGAGCAGGTCGAGGAACTCGGTGCCCAGCGGCAGGCCCAGCGTGGTGAGGTCGAGCAGCAGCCGGCGCGCCATCTCCAGGCCTTCGTTGATGGCGAAGCTGCCGTCCAGGTGCGGATCGTTGATGTAGCCCTTCCAGCCGACGGTGGTGCGCGGCTTCTCGAAGTAGGCGCGCATCACGACCAGCAGGTCGCCGGCGAGTTCGTCGGCGACAGCCTTCAGGCGGCGACCGTAGTCGATCGCCTGGTCGTGGTCGTGGATCGAGCAGGGGCCGACGACGACGATCAGCCGGTCGTCACGGCCATGCAGCACGTCGGCGATGGCGCGGCGGCTGCGCTCGACGAGTTCGAGCGTGTCGTCGCGCAGCGGCACGCGCTCCTGCAGCAGCGCCGGGTTGATCAGCGGGCGCACGGCGCCGATGCGCACGTCGTCGATGCGGGTGGTGTCCAGGGTCTTCATGGGAATGGGAATGAGGCCCGTCGAAGGACGGGCGAAGTGCAATTTTGCGCTACGCGCAGCGGGCTCAGCGCTCGAACGAGGTGACCCGGACGGCCAGCGGCGGCGGGTGCCAGTGGTACGCGGCGTTGAGCACATCGCGCGCGGCGTCGCGACCGCTCCAGCGCAGGCCCATCAGTTCGGCCACCGTCCACGCGGCCCAGTCGGCGCGAAACGGCCGCTCGGCCACCTGCGTCGGCAGACCTTCGCTGCGCCACACCAGCGCTGGAATGCGATAGCCCGCCGCGGTGCTGGCACTGTGGCCGACACGATCCAGCTCGTGGCCGACCTCCTGCCCATGGTCGGCGAGGTACAGCCAGGCGCCACGGCCGCCCACGCCCAAGCTGTCGCGCAGTTGCCCGAAGAGATCCGAGAGCACGCCGTCATGGTAGCGCAACGCTGCGTCGTATTCGCGGCGTGCCTCGCGCGTCCACGCCGATCGGCCTGCGCGGCGCAAGGATTGCTCGACATCGTCCTGGACACCGGCGAAAGGGTTGGCGCCGGCCGGCCGGCGAAGCCGGTAGTGCGGATGCGCGCCCATCAGGTGCACCACGATCAGCTTGCGCGGCGCCGGGTCGCGCGCCGCAATGCCGACTTCGTCGATCAGTTCGCCGTCCAGCGTGTCGCCGCTGCGGCCCGGGCGGCGATTGATCGTCGCTGCACGATCTGCCAGCTGCGCATATTGCTGCTCGACAGCCATGTCGTCCTGGTTGCCGATCCACCAGACCTTGTAGCCGGCAGCTCGGGCCAGTGCGAGCAGGTGCGGCGCATCGGCGCCGTGCGCCTGGCCGAAGCGAAACAGGCTGCGCAGCGATGGCAGCGTGCTCGCGTCGGCCGACCAGGCATTGCGAATCACGCTGAAATCGTCGCCGAGATCTGCCTTGAGGGCCTCCAGCCGCGGCGTCGTATCGCGAGGGTAGCCGTAGAGGCCGAGGTTGTCGCGGTTGATGCTCTCGCCGATCACCAGCATCACGGTGGAGGCGCCCTCGAAGTTGACGGTCGGAGCGGCATGGCGGGCAGATTCGAGCAGGCGCTGATTGGCCTGGGACTGCTGCGACCAGCCTTCGCGCAGGCGGTTGGCGTCGTCCACCCACTTCGTCCAGTACAGCGTGGGGTGCAAGCGTCGCCAAGGTTTGCTGGCATGCGCAATCGCGGACACCAGCACCAGCAGCACCAGTGCGTACCTGCATGCCCGGTGCGAAGGTCGCCAGGCCGCAGCACCAGCCGGCCAGCGCGCCGCACGGCGCAGCGCCAGCGCCAGCAGCGCTGCCGCAGCCAGCACCAGCATCGCGCGCCAGAGCATGTCGGGCGCGTTCAGCCAGAGATACTCGAGGCTCTCGCGCGTCTGCGTGTTCGACATAGCGCCGAGCACCATCGAATTGTTGGGCGCGGCGACATATCGATCCCACAGGTAGTCGCGCACGGCGCCGTCGATCACGAACCCCATCGCCAACGGCCAGGCGAACAGCGCACGCAGCCGGTGCAGTGCCGCAGTGCGAATCGGCCAGGCCACCCAGACGAGCAGAGGCAATGCCAGAGCAGCCATCTGGAGCGCGCGGCGCTCGTCGTGCCCGAGGGCGATGAACAGCATCAGAATCGCCGCGACGACGGCCGGTGCCGCGAACACGGCCCGCCGGGCTTGGGCAGGCCCCCGCTCGTGCTGCTGAGAGATCAATGTCATGGCTGGCCGAAACAGTGCGCGCGATTCTGCCAGCCGCAATACCCACACCGCCGGCGCCCGGTGTTTACCCCCGCGCGATGGCCCATCCGTCGAGCCGGTCGAAACGGGAGGTGTACGGGGTTTTCAGGCGGGAGATCTCAAGGCAGGGAAATCACGACGTTGCCGACGGCGCGGCCGCTCTCGACGAGCTCGTGCGCCTGCACGATCTGCGCGAGCGGCAGGCGCTGCGCGATCAGGTGCTACAGCACGCCGCGCTGCAGGAAGCCGGTGAGCGTGGCCACGGCGCGCTCGCGGTCAGCCTCGTCGAGGTTGTAGACGATGAAGAAGCGCATCGTCACGTTCTTCGCGATCAGCGGGAAGAAGGGCAGCGTGAACTCGCCCTTGCCGCTGCCGTAGACCACGCAATCGCCGCCGGGGCGGATGACGTCGAGGTCGAGTGCGGCGTTAGCAGCCACGTCGACCTCGACGATGCGGTCGACGCCTCGGCCCTGTGTCGCCGCACGCACGCGCTCGGCGACGTCTTCGGTGCGGTAGTCGATCACCAGGTCGGCGCCGGCCGCACGCGCCAGCTCGGCCTTGGCGGCGCTGCTGACGGTGGCGATCACCGTTCGTGCGCCGAGCAGCCTGGCGAACTGCACCGCATAGTGGCCCACGGCACCGGCGCCACCGGCCACCAGAACCGTCTGGCCCTGCACGCCGCCGCCACACAGCATGGCATGCAGCGCCGTCAGCGCCGGGATGCCCAGGCAGGCGCCGGCCTCGTCGCTCGTGCCCTCGGGCAGCACGACGGCCTGGCGCGCGGGCAGCACGACGAACTGCGCCGCGCTGCCGAAGGCGCGGCCCCAGGCCGCGTTCCAGATCCACACGCGCTCGCCGACCCGTGCCGGCGGCACCCCCTCGCCCACCGCGTCGACGACGCCCATGCCGTCGCTGTGCGGCACGACGCGCGGGAAGGCCAGCGCCTTGCTGCGCAGCCCGGCACGCGACTTCACGTCCGACGGATTGACGCCCGACCAGCTCAGCCGCACGCGCACCTCGCCGGGGCCGGGCTGCGGGTCGGGAAGTTCGGCGACGTGCAGCACCTCGGCGGCGGCGCCGGTGCGTTCGTAGAAAGCGGCTTGCATGGCCATCCCGCGGTTGAGTGAGACGAGATTCTGCGGCATGCCCTTCACGTGCCCTTCTTCACGAAAGTGGCACTCAAGTTCCGCCGGCCTCGGCCGAGCGCCGGAAACGCTCGCTCCGCACGCGCCATTTGCACGCCAACTGGGTCACATGCACAGAGGCCCACCCCACCTGTATCGAGGTGTTGCTGCGATGCTTCGTCATCCGCACCAGAAGTGACTCGCTCATGGCCTCGCTCTCCCGATTCATCGTCATCATCGAACGCTCCGCGCGGCAGGCCCTGCTGTCGGCCGCGCTGCTGGCCACCGCCCTGTCGGCATCGGCGCAGAACAATTCGACCAAGATCGCCCGCGACCTGCAGCCGGTGCTCACCGCCGCCACCACGCCGGCCATCAACTGGGCGCGTGACGTCAACGGCCGCCGCTACGTGAAGGTGCTGATCGTCAGCAACAGCGACGACGCCGAACTCGCTGCGCTGCGCTCGGCGGTGATGTCCGCCGGCGGCTCCATCTACTACCGGTACAGCTCGGTGCTCGCGCTGGCCGCACTGGTGCCGGCCGACAAGGTCGGCGGCCTGGCCGCGCGCAGCGACGTGCAGAGCATCTCGCCGAACCGCCTGATGACGCGCTCGGCCAGCACGATCGAGAGCGTCAGCGGCACGGCGGCCGTCCGCAACACCGGCACCACCTCGTACCCCAGCATCAGCGGCTACAGCGGCAAGGGCATCGGCATTGCCGTGCTCGACTCCGGCATCTCCTGGCAACACGCCAACTTCGCCGGCGACGGCGCGGGCGAGAGCCGCGTGCGCGAGTCGGTGAACTTCACCAAGGTCGGCGACGCGGTGCGCGCCGGCGTGACCGACTGGACGCCGGGCATCGATGTCTCCGGCACGCTGAACCCGGCCAGCCCGACGATGCAGACCTACCTGGGCAAGATCCAGAACGGATTCGCCCCCAAGGCCGACCGCTACGGCCACGGTTCGCATGTGGCGGCGGTGGCCGCCGGCCGCGGCACCTACCAGGCGGTGGACACCACCGGCATCGCGCCCAACGCCAACCTGTTCGACGTGCGCGTGCTCGACGACAACGGCTACGGCCAGCTCTCCGATGTGCTCGCCGGCCTGGACTGGGTGCTGTACTACGGCAAGTTCAAGAACATCCGCATCATCAACATCAGCCTGGGCGCCGACTCGACCGAGTCGTACGAGACCGACCCGCTGGCGCGCGCGGTGCGCAACGCCGTCGCGCAGGGCATGGTGGTGGTGGTGGCGGCCGGCAACTTCGGCCTGAACGCTTCGGGCCAGCAGGCCTACGGCACCATCAGCTCGCCGGGCCACGAGCCGAGCGCGCTGACCGTCGGTGCCGTCAACCTGAAGGGCACGATCAGCCGCAAGGACGACGTCGTCGCCAATTTCAGCTCGCGCGGCCCGACGCGTGGCTCGCGCGTCGACGCCAGCGGCGTGCGCCAGTACGACCAGATCATCAAGCCCGACCTGGTGGCGCCCGGCAACAAGATCGTCGGCCCGCTCGCCGAAGACACGGCCGCTGCCGGTGGCGCCTGGAATTCGCTCGCCTCGCGCTATGCGGATCTGTCCAAGGTCAGCGGCGCGACGCAGACGCAGGACCGTTCGCTGATGATGCTCAGCGGCACCTCGGTGGCCGCCCCGGTGGTCAGCGGCGCGGTGGCGCTGATGCTGGAAGCCAACGCCGGCCTCACGCCGCCGATGGTCAAGGCGATCCTGCAGTACACCGCGCAGGTGCTGCCCAACGCCAACCTGGCCCAGCAGGGCGCAGGCCTGCTCAACGTCGACGGCGCAGTGCGCCTCGCGGCCGCGATCCGCAACGACATGTACCGCCGCGTCGTCACCGACGGCGGCAGCATCCCTTCCGGCGAGTCGCTGCTGTGGTGGTCGGGCGCGACGCTGCCCGCGCCGAGCTCGGTGATCAACGGCGAGACGGTGCCGTGGGGCCGCCTGGTGTTCGCCGGCGGCAACCGCATCGTCACCGGCGAGGCGCTGTTCAAGCAGTGGCAGCCCTGGTACGACCCGCGCATCCAGTGGGTGCGCAAGAGCGTCAAGAAGCTGACGGTTCGCTACTGGCCGAACACCGGCAACACCTACCCGATGGCGGTGATGTCGGCACCCGCGCCGAACATGCCCCTGATGACCCCGGGCGTGGTGTCGATGGTCGAGCTGGCCGGCAACTCGTCGCTCACCGGCAAGACCGGCCTGTTCATCCCGGCAGCGACGCTGTCGTCGTGGCTGTCCAGCGGCAGGACGCTGGCGCAAGGGATCGTGATCAGCGAGGGCATCGTCATCAGCGAAGGCATCGTGATCAGCGAGGGCATCGTCATCAGCGAGGGGCTGGTGATCAGCGAGGGCCTGGTGATCAGCGAAGGCATCGTCATCAGCGAGGGGCTGGTGATCAGCGAAGCCGGCACCACGAAGCCGGGCAACCCGCGCGAGAAGCTGGTGACCGGCGAGCCCTGATTCACGGCCGCGGCGCAGGCCGCTGCCACGTCGTTCTGCCCGAGGGGGCGGATCGCTTGTCGATCCGCCCCCTTGTCGTTCGTCGTGAGGGTGACGCTGCCGCCGGACATGCCCCTTGAACAAGCTCCCACCGCTGCTTTTCACCGCCTGGGCGCCCTATGCCTCGGCTCGACGCGCCTGGGCCGAGCTGAGCGCAGGGCCGGCGGCGCGCCACGGCCCGGTGGCCGACCCACCCGAACGACCAGGAGAGAAGACGATGCCCGCACCGAAAGCCAGACCCATCCCCGAAGGCATGCATTCGCTGACGCCGCACCTGGTGTGCGACGGCGCCGCGAAGGCGATCGAGTTCTACAAGGCCGCCTTCGGCGCCGTCGAGGCCATGCGCCTGCCCGGCCCCGGCGGCCGGCTGATGCACGCCGCGCTGCGCATCGGCGACTCGGCGTTGATGCTGGTCGACGAGTTCCCGGAGATGGGCTCGGTCGGCCCGCAGGCGCTGAAAGGCTCGCCGGTGACGCTTCATCTGTTCGTGCCCGACGTCGACGCCACGATGGCGCAGGCCGCCAAGGCCGGCGCGAAGATCACCATGCCGGCCGCCGACATGTTCTGGGGCGACCGCTACGGCCAGCTCGAAGACCCGTTCGGCCACCGCTGGTCGGTCGCCACGCACCTGCAGGACCTGACGCCCGAGCAGATTCAGAAGAACTTCGCGGCGATGCCGCCGCGAGAGTGCTGAAGCGACGGCTCAGATCTTGCCGAGCGCGCGCAGGATCTTCTCCGGCGTGATCGGCTGCGACGACACGCGCGCGCCGAAGGGCGCGAGCGCGTCGTTGATCGCGTTCATCACCGCGCCCGGCGCGCCGGCGGTACCGGCCTCGCCGGCGCCCTTGGCGCCGAGCTGCGAGCTGCGCGTGGGCGACTGCACGTGCGAGACGACGATGTCGGGCATCTCGCCGGCCATGGGCACCAGGTAGTCAGCCATGTTGCCGTTGCGCAGCGTGCCGTCTTCGCTGTACAGGCACTCCTCGAACAGCGCGCCGCCGATGCCCTGCACGATGGCGCCGCGCATCTGCTCGTCCACCAGCATCGGGTTGATGACACGGCCGCAGTCTTCCACCGCCCAGTGCTTGAGCAGCCTGACGAAGCCGGTGTCGACGTCGACCTCGACGTGGCTGACCTGCACGCCGTTGGTGAAGATGAACGGGTAGTCGCGCTGTGCGTAGTGCCGCGTGACCATCAGCTCGGGCGTGAAGGTCTTGGGCAGCGTGTCGGAGCGAAAGTAGGCGATGCGGCCGAGCTCGGCGAGCTCGAGCACGCGCTCGTTGGTGCGCGCGTCGATCACCGCGCCGCGGTGCACGCGCAGCCCGGCGCGCTCGCGCTGCAGGATCGCCTCGGCGGTGGCGAGGATGTTCTCGCGCAGCACGAGCCCGGCCTGCAACACCGCCTCGCCGCCGATGCCGGCGCCGCGCGAGGCCCAGGTGCCGCCGCCGTAGGGCGTGGCGTCGGTGTCGCCGGTGACCACGCGCACGCGGTCGATGGCCACGCCCACCGCATCGGCGGCGATCTGCGCGAAGATGGCCTCGGCACCCTGCCCCTGCTCGCCCACGCTGCTCATCACCGTGAGCACGCCGCTGGGCTCCAGGCGCAGCGTGGCGCCGTCCTGGCTGGCGATGCGCGCGCCGCCGACGCCGTAGAAGGCCGCGCTCGGATTCGTCAGCTCGATCAGCGTGGCCACGCCGATGCCGCGGTAGACGTTCTGCTTTCTCAACGTGGCCTGCTCGGCGCGCAGCGCGTCGTAGTCGCACACCCGCTTGGCCTCGCGCAGGCAGGCCTCGTGCGAGAGGATCTCCAGCTTGATGCCGGAGGCGCCGGTGGCCGGGTAGGCGTCGTCGGGGATCACGTTCGCCTCGCGGAAGGCGATCGGGTCCAGGCCGATCTTCGCCGCGATGCCATCGACCAGCGCCTCCGTCACCGCGCAGGCGATCGGGTGGCCCACGCCGCGGTACTGGCAGGTCGGCACCTTGTTCTGGAACACCACCTTGAGCTTGGCGCGGTAGGCCTTGTGCTTGTACGGGCCGCCGGTCAGGTTGACGACCTGGTTGCCCTCGATGCCGCTGGTGCGCGGGAACATGCTGAAGGGGCCGATGCCGGTGAGGTCGTCGATCTCGAAGGCGAGGATCTCGCCGGCCTTCGTCGCGGCGATGCGCGCGCGGATGCGGTGCTCGCGCGCGTGGATGTCGGAGACGAAGCTCTCCAGCCGGTCGGCGACGAACTTCACCGGCCGCTGCAGCAGCATGGCCAGCGCCACGGTGGCGAAGTCGTCCGGGTACGCGTGCACCTTGATGCCGAATGAACCGCCGACGTCGCGGCAGACCACGCGCACCTGCGACTCCTGCAGTTCGAACTGGCGGCAGTACAGGTCCTGCATCATGTGCGGGGCCTGGAACGAGTGGTAGACGGTGAGCTTCTGGTCGCCCGGGTTCCAGTCGGCGATCTGGCAGCGCGGCTCCAGCGTCACGCCGGTGTGGCGGCCGAACACGTAGGTCTCCTCGAACACCACCGCGTCGGGCCGCGCGAAGGCCTCGTCGACGCCGCCGGTGTCCAGCGAGCGCGTGAAGCACAGGTTGTCGCCGAGCTCGGGGTGGATCAGCGGCGTGGCCGGGTCGAGTGCGGTCTCGGTGTCGAGCACGGCGGGCAGCGATTCCCACTCGACCTCGAGCAGGCCGAGCGCGTCTTCGGCGATGGCGCGCGTCTCGGCGACCACGGCGATCACCGGCTCGCCCTGCCAGGTGGCACGCTCGAGCGCCATCGGGTACTGCGGCGCGCTCTTGATGCCCGCGAGGTGCGCCAGCGTGGCCACCCAGGGCTTGCAGATCGCGGCGATCTCCGCTCCCACCACCACCGCGATCACGCCGGGCAGCGCCTGCGCCGCGCTGCGTTCGATGCGCGTGATGCGCATGTGCGCCACCGGCGAGCGCCAGAACACCACGTGCGCCAGGCGCGGCAGTTCGATGTCGTCGACGAACTGGCCGCGGCCCTGCGTCAGGCGGCGCACGCCCTCGCGCGGGATGGCCACGCCGATGTGGCGCTGGTCTTCGGTGACCGCCGGCAGGTCGGCGCCGAGGTCGCGGCGGGTCGGGATTTCGGTCGGGTGGTTCATGCACGCACCTCGTCGGCCGAATCCACCGGCTCGTCGGCGAATCGGCCGGCCTTCTGCTGCTCGAGCACCGCGCATACCGCATCGACGATGGCGTGGTAGCCGGTGCAGCGGCAGTAGTTGCCGCTCATCCATTCGCGCACCTGGGCGCGGTCGGCCTCGGGCTTGTGCTCGACGAGCTCCAGCGCCGCCATCAGCATGCCCGGCGTGCAGTAGCCGCACTGCAGCGCGTTGTGCTCGACGAAGGCGTCCTGCAGCGCCTTCAGCCGCTTGCCCGGCGTCGGCGTCTCGACGGTGTCGACGCGGTGGCCGTCGGCCTGCGCGGCCAGCACGAGGCAGCCGCGCACGATCTGGCCGTCGAGCCGCACGGTGCAGGCGCCGCACACGCCGTGCTCGCAGCCCAGGTGCGAGCCCTTCAAACCACAATCCTCGCGCAGGAAGTCGATCAGGTGCTTGCGGCACTCGACCTCGCGCACGATCGGTGTGCCGTTGACCTCGACGCGCACGCGCCGGGTCGGGGAATCGGTAGGCGTCTTCATGGAGGCTCCGGTCAGGCGTTCGGGCAGCTCAGCGCTGCAGCAGCGCGGCGACCGCGCGGCGCATCAGCGTGGCGGCGAGCTGCTTCTTGGCAGCGGCCGAATGGGTCAGGTCGTCGAAGGGGTCGAGTTCGGCGCGCAGGGCCGCGTCGGCCTGTGCCAGGCGCGCGTCGTCGAGGGTGCCGCCTTGCAGCGCGGCTTCGGCCGCCCGCGCACGGATCGGCCGGTCGCCCAGGCTGAGGAAGGCCAGGCGCACGTCGCGCAGCGTGCTGCCGGATACCTTCGCGCGAGCGGCCAGCCCCGCCACCGCGTAGTCGCCCTGGCGGCGCGAGAGCTCGCTGAAGTGCTGCCGCTCACCGTCGGCGATCAGCGGGATCTCGCAGGCCATGAGCAACTCGCCCGGCTGCATCGCCGTGGTGTACAGGCCCTGGAAGAAGTCGGCCGCGGCCACGCGCCGCTCGCCCTTGGCGCTGGCGATCACCAGCGTGGCGTCGAGCGCCAGCACGCAGGCCGGCCATTCGGCGGCCGGGTCGGCGTAGGCCAGCGCGCCGCCGAAGGTGCCGAGGTTGCGGATCGCGCGGTGCGCGATGTGCGGCGCCGCCTGCGCCAGCAGCGGCGCGTGCCGTGCCACCAGCGGCGAGCTCTCCACCTCGCTGTGGCGCGCCAGCGCGCCGATGCGCAGCAGGCCGCCCTGCACCGCGATGCCGCGCCAGGCGTCGAAGCCGGCGATGTCGACCAGCAGCGCCGGCTGCGACAGCCGCATGTTCAGCGTGGCCAGCAGCGTCTGCCCGCCCGCGATCACGCGCGCATCGTCGCCGTGTTTCGCCAGCAGCTCGAAGGCATGCTGCGGCGAATCGGCGCGGATGTAGTCGAAGGCCGGGGATTTCATGGGCTGCGCTTCCGGGGGCTCGTCGAAAGCCCCGCTAGGGTTTGTCGGGATTGGGGCTTGTTGATCAAGCGTTCAACAATTTCAGCAGAGTTGACCAGATGATCAATACCGCAGAAACCCGCAAACCGGCCACGCCGCCACGGCGCCGGCTGGAGGCGCGCGAGCGCGAGCAGCAGATCGTCGACGGCGCCACCGATTTCTTCGCGCGGCGCGGCCTCGACGCGCAGATGCGCGAGCTCGCCGCCGAGCTGGGCATCGCCCACACGCTGCTGTACCACTACTTCCCGACCAAGCGCTCGCTGATCGAGCGTGTCTACGAAGAGACCATCGCCGGCCGATGGGATCCGCGCTGGGAGTCCTTGCTCGACGACCCGGCCATCGCCGTCGAAGAGAAGTTCACCGCCTTCTACCGCGAGTACCTGCCGGCCATCCTCACGCCGGAATGGCTGCGCACGCTGGTGCATTCGGGCCTCTCCGACGGCCTGATCCCGACGCGGTATTTCGCGCTGGTGCGCGAGAAGCTGTTCCCGCGGCTGATCCGCGAGTCGCGCCGCCATGCCGGCAGCCGCTCGCGGGCGAAGCCCACGCCGCGCGAGGAGTCCGCGCTGATGGGCCTGCACGGCGCGCTGATCTACCAGCTCGGCATCTGGCCGCTGATCTACCAGCAGCATTTCAGCGGCGAGGGCGAACCCGCGCTGATCGACACCTTCATCCGCGACCGCATCCGCGGCTACCTGGCGCAGGTGCACGAGTTCGTGCCCGCCGCGCGAGCAGGCCGCTGAACCGACAGGAGACCCGCCATGGCGATGTCGCTGAACCACTTCTCGATCCGCAGTCTCGACCTCGACGCCTGCGAGCGCTTCTACTGCGGCCTGCTCGGCCTGACCAAGGGGCCGCGCCCGCCCTTCCCCTTCCCCGGCCTGTGGCTGTACGCCGGCGACACCGGCGAGTGGGCGAATGCGGTGATCCACATCATCGGCATCGACCGCAACGACCCCGAAGGCCTGAAGCGCTACCTCGGCGACCGCGACGAGAGCAGCCTGCACGGCACCGGCGCCGTCGACCACGTGGCCTTCTTCACCACCGGCCTGGCGCAGATGCTGGCCACGCTGCGCGAGCACGGCATCGAGGGCCGCGAGCGCACCGTGCCGCTGCTCGGGCTGCACCAGGTGTTCGTCGACGACCCCAACGGCGTCGTCGTCGAGCTCAACTTCCCGGCCCACGAGAAGACGGCGCTGGCCGCCTGACCTGGCCATGGCGCGCATCCTGATCAGCGGCGGTTCGCTCGGCGGCCTGATGGCCGCCAACATCCTGCTGCGCGCCGGCCACGACGTGCTCGTTCTCGAGCGCTCGACACGTTCGCTCGAAGGCCGCGGCGCCGGCATCGTGACGCACGAGAACCTGCGCGCCGCGCTGCGCCAGTGCGGCGCGGTGGTCGATCGCACGCTGGGCGTGCCAGTCGAGTCGCGCGTGGTGCTCGACGCGCGCGGCAACGCCGAGTGCCGCTGGGTGCATCCGCAGGTGCTGACCTCCTGGGGGCGCCTGTACTCGCTGCTGCGCGCCGCGCTGCCGGCCGAGCACTACCGGCTCGGCGCGCAGGTGGCCGGCGTCGAGCAGACCGAGGCCGGCGTGGCGGTGCGCCTGGCCAGCGGCGAGTCGGTATCGGGCGAGCTGCTGATCGCCTGCGACGGCATCCGCTCGAGCGTACGCGCGCAGTTCGCGCCGAAGGTGCTGCCGCTGTACGCCAACTACATCGCCTGGCGCGGTGTGTGCGACGAGGCCAGCCTGTCGCGCCACACCCGCGAGACGCTGTTCGGCCACTTCGGCTTCGGCCTGCCCGACGGCGAGCAGATGATCGGCTACCCGGTGGCCGGTGCCGACGACAGCATCGAGCCCGGACAGCGGCGCTGGAACTTCGTCTGGTACCGCCCTGCCGCGCCGGGTGCCGAGCTGGCCGCGCTGATGAGCGACGCCGACGGCGTGCACCACCCCGAAGGCATCCCGCCGCAGCAGGTGTCGTGGCGCCATGTCGCGGCGATGCGGCAGGCCGCGCGCGACAAGCTCGCGCCGCAGTTCGCCGAGATCGCCGAGAAGACCGCCGTGCCCTTCCTGCAGCCGATCTACGACTTCATCTCCGACGAGCTCGCCTTCGGCCGCGTCGCGCTGCTCGGCGACGCCGCCTTCGTGGCGCGGCCGCACGTGGGCATGGGCGTGGCCAAGGCCGGCGACGACGCCGTGGTGCTGGCCGCCTGCATCGCCGAGCTCGGCGCCACGCCGCAGGCGCTGCGCCGCTATGCCGCGATGCGCCAGCCGGTGTGCGCCTCGGTGGTGCAGCGCGCGCGTCGGCTGGGTGCCTACATCGAGGCGCGCCAGCGCGGCGCCTCGGCGCTGCGCAACCCGGTCGAGGTGATGCACCAGACCGCCATCGACCCGAGCTTGTTCGGCAACGAAAACCCCGCGACGCAGGCCGCCTGAAGCCTGCCACTCATCACAGCCAGGAGACATCGACATGAGCCACACCCCCGCCAACCTGCGCCGCCGCCGCATCGTCATGGCCGGCACCGCCGTGGCCGCGGCCCCGGCACTGTTCAACATCGCCCGCGCGCAAGGCGCCGCCATCAAGATCGGCTTCCCGGTGCCGCTGACCGGTGCGTTCTCCGCCGAGGCGCAGGACCAGGTGCGCGCCGCCGAACTGGCGGTGAAGGAGTGGAACGCTGCCGGCGGCCACAAGGGCCAGATGGCCGAGCTGCTGGTGCGCGACGACAAGCTCAACCCCGGCGAGGCGGCCACGCGCACGCTGGAGCTGATCGAGAAGGACAAGGTCAACTTCGTCGTCGGCTCGCTGTCGGCGGCCACGCAGCTGTCGATCAACGCGGTGACCAAGGAACGCAAGGTGCTGTTCAACAGCATCAGCCAGAGCGACACCATCAACGAGGCGAAGGACTGGAGCCTGTACACCTTCCACGAGGCGCTGAACCCGCACCTCACGGCTGGCGCGGTGGGCCGCTACGCCTTCCCGAAGTTCGGCAAGAAGGTGGTCTACCTGACCGCCGACTACGCCTACGGCCACGAGATGGTGCGCGGCTTCCAGCGCGCCGGCGCCGGCCTGGGCGTGCAGACGCTGGCCGACATCCGCCACCCGCTGGGCGCCGCCGACTACTCGGCCTTCCTGCCGCGCATCCAGGCGCTCAAGCCCGACATCCTGGTGCTGTGCAATTTCGGCCGCGACCTCGTCAACAGCGCCAAGCAGGCCACCGACTTCGGCCTCAAGCAAGGCACCAAGATCATCGCGCCGGTGCTGCTGTACACCTCGCGCCAGGCCGGCGGCGCCGACGCCTTCGAGGGCATCCTCGGCGGCACCTCGTACTACTGGGGCATGGAAGACAAGATCCCCAGTGCGAAGAAGTTCAACGACGCCTTCCGCAAGGCCTACAACGGCTCGGTGCCGTCGGACTACGGCGCGCTGGGCTACGCCGGCATCCGCAGCGTGCTGCAGGCGGTGAAGGACGCCGACGCCACCGACTCCACGCGTGTGTCGATCGCACTGCGCCAGCTCAAGTACGACTGGTACAAGGGCCCGCAGTTCTACCGCAAGTGCGACCACCAGTCGGTGCAGTCGGTGGTCATCGTCGAGAGCAAGAGCAAGAACATGAAGGACAAGAACGACGTCTTCAACGTGCTGGCGATCGAGGCCGCGGACGAGAAGAACCTGCGCACTTGCGAGGAGATGGGGCACAAGGTCACGACCTGATGGAAATAACCCCGTCCCTGCTCGCGCTGCAGCTCGTCACCGGCATCGCGCTGGGCGCGGTGTACGCGCTGCTGGCCATCGGCCTGAGCCTGATCTTCGGCATGCTCACCGTGGTGAACTTCGCCCATGGCGCGTTCTTCATGGTGGGCGCCTTCATCGGCCTGTACTTCATGGGCCTGACCGGCAACTTCTGGTTCAGCCTGGTGCTCACGCCGCTGGTGGTGGGCGCGCTCGGGCTGGTCACCGAGCGCTTTCTGGTGCGGCCGCTGTACGGCCGCGGCATCGACTACCCGCTGCTGCTGACCTTCGGCCTGAGCTGGGTGCTGATCGAGGCGATGCGGGTGATGTTCGGCATCGAGGGCCTGCCCTCTTCGACGCCGCCCGAGCTGCGCGGCGCGGTCGATCTGGGCATCGGCTTCTTCCCGAAGTACCGGCTGTTCCTGATCTTCGCGACGGCAGTGGTGGTGCTGGCGCTGTGGCTGTTCCTCGAGAAGACGCGCTACGGCCTGATCGTGCGGGCCGGCTCGCGCGACGGCGAGATCTGCAAGGTGCTGGGCATCGACATCGCACGCGTCTGGCTGGTGGTGTTCGGCATCGGCACGGCGATCGCCGGGCTGTCGGGCGTGCTGGCCGCGCCCACGCGCGCCGTCAACCCGGAGATGGGCATCCACGTGCTCGCCGAGAGCTTCGTCGTCACCGTCGTCGGCGGCATGGGCTCGCTGCCCGGCGCGGTGCTGGCCGGGCTGCTGGTGGGCATCGTGTTCTCGCTCACCTCGCTGTTCGCGCCCGACCTCGCCGAGCTGTCGATCTTCGTGTTGATGGCGGTGGTGCTGCTGCTTCGCCCGCAGGGCTTCTTCGGCAAGCAGGGGCTGATGTCGTGAGGCAGGCGTTCGAGTTCGTGCGCCGGCACCGCGTGGCGGCGGTGATCGCCTTCCTGATGGTGTTCCCGCTGCTGATGCCCTACCACGCGCTGGCCATCAACATCCTGCTGTTCGGCCTGTTCGCGGTCGGCTTCAACCTGCTGTTCGGCTACACCGGCCTGCTCTCGTTCGGCCACGCGGCCTTTCTCGGCGTGGGCAGCTACCTCACCGGCATCGCCATGGTGCACGGCGGCTGGCCCTGGTGGGCGGCGGTGGTGCTGGGGGTGGCGTGCGCCGGCGTGGCCGGCCTGGCGATCGGCTTCCTGGCGATCCGCACGCGCGGCATCTACTTCTCGATGGTGACGCTGGCGCTCGGCCAGATCGTCTACTACGCCTTCTACAAGGCCGAGCGCTGGACGGGCGGCGAGAACGGCCTGCGCGGCATCCAGGTGCCGGCGGTGGAGATCGGCGGACTGAGGCTCGACTTCCTGAACCCGGTCACCAAGTACTACGTGATCCTCGCCTTCGTCGCGCTGGCGCTGTGGTTCGTGTCGCGCATCCTCGCCTCGCCCTTCGGTGCAGTGATCGAAGCGGTGCGCGAGAACGATCGCCGCGCCGCCGCCTGCGGCTACGACGTGGCGCGCACCAAGCTGCTCGTCTTCGTACTATCGGCGCTGATCTGCGGGTTGGCCGGCGCGCTGCGCGCGCTGCACCTGTCGATCGTGCCGATCGATTCGCTGCACTACCTGCTGTCGGGCCAGGCGGTGATGATGTGCCTGCTGGGCGGCATGGGCACCTTCTTCGGGCCCTTCGTCGGCGCTGGCGTGTTCCTCACGCTGGAAGACGTGGTGACGGTGTTCACCAAGCACTGGATGGCCGTGGTCGGCGGCGTGTTCATGTTCTTCGTGCTGTTCTTCCCCTCGGGCATCTGGGGCACGCTGGTCAAGCGCATGGAGCGCGTGCGATGAGTGCCGTGCCCATCCTCGAGGTGGAGAACGTCAGCAAGCGCTTCGGCAACTTCGTCGCGCTCAACAATGTCAGCACGCGTTTCGAGGCCGGCAAGCTCAGCGCCATCATCGGCCCCAACGGCGCGGGCAAGAGCACGTTCTTCAATGTCGTCAGCGGTGCCTTTCCGCCCTCGGCCGGCACGCTGAAGTTCCAGGGCCGCGACATCACCGGAACGGCGCAGCACGAGTTCGCGCGCATCGGCATCGCCAAGAGCTTCCAGATCACCACCGTGTTCAAGCAGCTCAGCGCCCACGAGAACGTGCGCGTGGCCGCGCAGATGCGCTCGGCGCGCTACCAGCTGCTCACGCCGCGCGCGAAGCTGACGGCGCTGAGCGACCGCGCCCATGAGCTGCTCGCGCGCGTGGGCCTCGCTTCGCTGCACGACCGCACGGCCGCCGACCTGGCCCACGGCCAGCAGCGCGCGCTGGAGGTGGCGATGGCGCTGGCCAGCGAACCCACGCTGCTGCTGATGGACGAGCCCACCGCCGGCATGTCGCCGGAAGAGACCAAGGTGATGATGGACCTGATCGTGCAGCTCGCAGCGGAGCGCTCGGTGATCATCGTCGAGCACAAGATGAAGCTGGTGATGGGCATCTGCGAGCGGCTGCTGGTGCTGCACCACGGCGAATTCCTTGCAGAGGGCACGCCCGACGAGATCCGCGCCAACACCGAGGTGAGGCGCGTCTACCTGGGGCAGGGCTAGATGAATCGCTCCTTGAGGCGTGGTGAGTGCGGGGCCGCTCCCGGCCCTTTGCTGACGTTCGATGTCTGCTGTGCGGGTTGCGTTGGGCGCGGCAAAGGCACGCCCGGGCAGGCTGCGGCGCTTCGCCTCGGCGGTCGGCGCTGCGCGCCGACTCCCCTGCGATGCTCAGTCTCGTGGCCCCGTCGCCGAACTCACTACGCTCCCTGCGGTCGCTGCGTTCGGACAGCGTCGACGAGTCAGAAGACGATGCGCGCTGCGCGCGCGGCCACGAGCCCTGTGCTTCTCGGCACCTCAGAGGCGCGCCTTCGCCTGCCCGGGCGTGCCTTTGCTGAACCAGCGGTGGCCTGCGGCACGAGACGAACCAGCGGTGGACTTCGCGGCAGGCGCTGCCCGCGGGGGGCGATTTCTGTGGCGACGAGAAGCGCAGCGCCAGGGTCGGCGCGCGCCAGCGCGCTTCGTGGTCTGACTTGCCGCGGCTGTTCGAACGCAGCGACCGCAGGTCGCGCAGTGAGTTCTGCGGCACGACCCTGGCGCGAGCATCGCAGTGGAGTCGGCGCACAGCGCCGACCGCCACAGCATGAGCCCCCCGTGGGCAGCGCCTGCCGCGATGCGCCAACCAAGCACGAAAGCGGCCACAAGCGAATGTCAGCAAAGGGCCGACAGCAGTCACCCGCCCAACGAACCCGTTTCATTCGTCGCCGGTCGGGCGATGCGCGGTGGAGCCACTGAGATGTCGAAGGTCATGCTCGAAGTCGACGGCCTGGATGCCTGGTACGACCGCAGCCACGTGGTGCAGGGCCTGCGCTTCCACGTCGATGCGGGCGAGATCGTCACGCTGATGGGCCGCAACGGCGCCGGCAAGACGAGCACGCTGAAGGCGATCATGGGGCTGCTGGCCAAGCGCGGCGGCCAGGTGCGTTTCGACGGGAAAGAGATCCTGGCGCAGCCGGCCCATGCCCGCTACCACCTCGGCCTGGCCTACGTGCCGGAAGAGCGGCGCATCGTGCCGGGCCTCACGGTGCTGGAGAACCTGCGCCTGGGCCTGATCGCCGGCAAGGAGCGGCACACCGAGCGCGCGCGCATCGACGAGATCGTGCGGACCTTCCCACGGCTGGCCGAGCGCATGCACCAGGAAGGCACATCGCTGTCCGGCGGCGAGCAGCAGATGCTCGCCATAGCCCGCGCAATGATGAGCAAGCCGCGCATGATCCTGCTCGACGAGCCTTCTGAAGGCATCATGCCGTTGCTGGTGCACGAGATGTTCGAGCTGTTCGCGCGCATGAAGCGCGAGGGAACGACCATCCTGCTGGTCGAGCAGAACGTCGAGCGCGCACTGTCGATCTCCGACCGCGCCTACATCCTCGACCAGGGGCAGATCGCCCACGAAGGCAACGCCGCCGAGCTGCTGGCCGACCGCGAGATCCAGGAGCGTTACTGCGCGGTGTAGCGGGGCCGCTGCGCACGCCGGGCCGGGCCGCGTGACTTGAACCACGGCAAAGACACGGGATTTGTTACCGCGCTGGCACGGCGGGAACATCTGCCTCATGCTCACCTCCAATGAACGAGGTGATGACGTGAACCTGCTTTCCGCACTCGACGACCAACCGCCTGCCCTGCTGTCGGCCCAGTTGTTCACGATGAGCGTCTTCCTGACCGCCTACCTCGTCGCCGTGACGGGGCTGCTGGGCACGCGGGGCCGCCTGCGCGCCGCCGTGGTCGCAGTGCTGGCAGGCATCGCCCTCGGATTCCTGTTCACCCCCTGGACGCTCGGCGCGCTGTTCGTGGCCGGCAGCGTCGGCGCGATCGGCCTGTTCATCGGGCTGAGCTGGCTGCTCAGCCGCGCGCTGGGCGTGCACGACCACGCCCCCTCGATGCTGCCCGAGCTGGAGGTGGAAGACGAAGCGCTGCCCGTGCTGGTGACGCTCTCCGCCGCCGACCGCGCGGATCGCTCCGAGCGCGGCGGTTTCGCGCCGCCCACGGCGCCCGCTCCGCTGGGCTGACGCCTGGCGCCCGAGCGGCGCCCACCTTCCTCAGCTGCCTTTCATCAAGACGCCGCCGCCCCCAGGGCGGCGTCTTCCTTTGTGCGGCACTTCGGCGGGGCTTGAACTGGTTCAAGGACGCGGGACGCGGCGCGCGTGACCATGCCCGCCAGCACTACCCGCACAAGCCAAACCAGGAGAGCCTCATGAAACGTCTGTATCCCGCCTCGCCACTCACGCTGACGGCCGCGCTGCTGATCGCGGTCTCGTCCTTCTCCGCCACGGCGCAGGACAAGAAGGGCGTCACCGAGCCCGAGCTGAAGTACCAGGCCGGCGGTTCGCCCCTGGCCGGCGAGCCGATGTACCAGTCGACCAATCCGAAGGCCCCGCCGATGACGCAGGCCGAGTTCGACAGCGCACGCAAGATCTACTTCGAGCGCTGCGCCGGCTGCCATGGCGTGCTGCGCAAGGGTGCCACCGGCAAGCCGCTGACGCCCGACATCACCCAGTCCAAGGGCACCGACTACCTGAAGGTGTTCATCGCCTACGGCTCGCCGGCCGGCATGCCGAACTGGCAGACCAGCGGCGAGATGGACGAGAAGACCGTCGACCTGATGGCGCGCTACATCCAGCACGACCCCCCGGTGCCGCCGGAGTTCGGCATGGCGCAGATGAAGCAGACCTGGAAGGTCAGCGTCCCGCCCGAGAAGCGGCCGACGAAGAAGATGAACAAGTACAACATCGAGAACATCTTCTCGACCACGCTGCGCGACACCGGCGAGGTGGCGCTGATCGACGGCGACACCAAGCAGATCATCAACATCGTCAAGACCGGCTACGCGGTGCACATCTCGCGTGTGTCGGCCTCGGGCCGCTACCTGTTCGTGATCGGGCGTGACGCCAAGATCAACATGATCGACCTGTGGATGGAGAAGCCCGACAACGTGGCCGAGATTCGCATCGGCCTGGAAGCGCGCTCGGTGGACACCAGCAAGTACAAGGGCAAGGAAGGCGACTTCACCGACAAGCTGGCCATCGCCGGCGCCTACTGGCCGCCCCAGTACGTGATCATGAAGGGCGACACGCTCGAGCCGCTGAAGATCGTCGGCACCCGCGGCATGGTCGTCGGCACGCAGGAATACCACCCCGAGCCGCGCGTCGCCTCGATCGTGGCCTCGCACTTCAAGCCGGAGTTCGTGGTCAACGTCAAGGAGACCGGCAAGACGCTGATGGTCGACTACTCGAACATCGACGCGCTGAAGGTCACCGAGATCGGCTCGGCACCCTTCCTGCACGACGGCGGCTGGGACAGCAGCAAGCGCTACTTCATGGTGGCGGCCAACCAGAGCAACAAGATCGCCGCGATCGACGCCAAGGACGGCAAGCTCGCCGGCCTCACCGAGGTCGGCAAGATCCCGCACCCGGGCCGCGGCGCCAACTTCGTGCATCCGAAGTTCGGTCCCGTGTGGGCCACCGGCCACCTGGGCGACGAGACGATCTCGCTGATCGGCACCGACCCGAAGAAGAACAAGCAGTACGCCTTCAAGGAAGTCGCCAAGCTCAAGGGCCCGGGCGGCGGTGCGTTGTTCATCAAGAGCCACCCCAAGAGCGGGCACCTCTACTCGGATGCGCCGCTGAACCCCGATCCGAAGATCTCGCAGTCGATCGTCGTGTACGACATCAAGAACCTGGACAAGGGCTACGTCACGCTGCCGATCGCCGAATGGGCGGGCCTGAAGGACGACGGTGCCAAGCGCGTCGTGCAGCCCGAGTTCAACAAGGCCGGCGACGAGGTCTGGTTCGCGGTGTGGAGCGCGAAGAACAAGGAGAGCGCGCTGGTCATCGTCGATGACAAGACGCTCAAGCTGAAGACGGTCATCAAGGATCCCAAGCTGATCACGCCGACGGGTCACTTCAACGTCTACAACACGCAGCACGACGTGTACTGATCGGAGGCCACCCCATGAAGAACCACAGCGTTTACGTGCTCTTCCTGGCGATGGCCGCGTTCGGGGCTGCGGCCCCGGCGCAGGCCAATCCCGAGGAGGCCATGGCCAAGGCCGGCTGCATGGCCTGCCACGCCAAGGACAAGAAGATGATCGGCCCGGCGTTCAAGGAGATTGCCGCCAAGTACAAGGGCCAGGACGTCGTCGCCACGCTGATGCAGAAGGTGCGCACCGGCGGCAAGGGCAACTTCGGCCCGATCCCGATGGCGCCCAATCCTCCCGAGAAGATCAACGACGCCGACCTGAAGGCGGCTGTCGAGTTCATCCTCAAGTCCTGAGCCGACCATGCGTGCCTGGCCGCTCCTCCTTGCCCTGCTCGCCGGCGGCTCCGCCGTCGCGCAGGTCCCGGGCGGGGCGCGCGAGGCACAGCTGGTGCGCATGGTGCGGCAGGACTGCGGCTCCTGCCACGGCATGACGCTGGCGGGCGGCCTGGGCCCCGCGCTGACGCGCGAGGCGCTGGCCGACAAGCCGGTCGAATCGCTGGCCGCCACCATCTACCACGGCCGGCCCGGCACGCCGATGCCGCCCTGGCGCTCGATGCTCAGCGCCGACGAGGCCCGCTGGATCGCCGAGCGCCTGCTGGCCGGCTTCCCGAAGGAAACCCGATGAGAGCGCTGCTGTTCGCGCTGGTCAGCCTGCTCGCCGCCTGTGCGGGCGCCCCCACCACTCCCACGAACCCCACCAAGGGCACCGGCGACCTCGGCGTCGTCGTCGAGCGTGGCAGCGGCACCTTGGCCATCGTCGACACCAGTGAACGGCGCGTGCTGGCCGAGGTGCCGGGGCTGGGCGACCTGTCGCACGCCTCGGTGGTGTTCTCGCGCGACGGCGGCAGTGCCTTCGTGTTCGGCCGCGACGGCGCGCTCACGCGTGTCAACCTGTCCACGCGCCGCATCGAGCAGCGCGTGCAGCAGGCCGGCAACTCGATCGGCGGCGCCATGTCGCAGGACGGCACACTGGTCGCTGCGCAGAACTACCAGCCCGGCGGCATCAAGGTGTTCGACGCGAAGACGCTGGCTCTGGTGGCCGACATTCCCGCCGAATACGCGCCCGGCCAACGCTCCCGTGTCGTCGGCCTGGCCGACCTGCCGGGCAAGCGCTTCGTGTTCTCGCTGTTCGACGCCGACCAGATCTGGATCGCCGACCTCAACGACGCGGCCAGACCGAAGTTGACGAAGTTCGAGAACGTCGGCCGCCAGCCCTACGACGCGCTGGTCACGCCCGACGGCCGCCACTACATCGCCGGGCTGTTCGGCGAGGACGGCCTGGCGATGATCGACCTGTGGGCCGACAAGCCGGTGGTGCGGCGCATCCTCGCTGGCTACGGCCGCGGCCAGGAGCCGCTGCCCGTGTTCAAGATGCCACACCTGCGCGGCTGGGCGGTGGCCGGGCGCCACGCGTACCTGCCGGCGATCGGCCGCCACGAAGTGCTGGTGGTCGATACGCAGACGTGGGCCGAGGTCGGCCGCATCGCCGTGGCCGGCCAGCCGGTGTTCGTGATCGCACGGCCCGATGGCCGCCAGGTCTGGGTCAACTTCGCGGTGCCCGACTACGACCGCGTGCAGGTGATCGACACGCAGACGCGGCAGATCGTCAAGACACTGGAGCCCGGCAAGGCGGTGCTGCACATGGAATTCACGCCACGGGGCGAGGCGGTGTGGATCAGCTCGCGCGATGCCAACCGCGTGACGGTGATCGACACCTCGAGCTTCGCCACGCAGGCCACGTTGCCGCTGGCCGCACCGAGCGGCGTGTTCTTCACCAGCCGCGCGGCGCGCATGGGGTTCTGAGCCATGGACACACTCGCCCTGCTCAACCGCTGGCAGCACGATTTCCCCCTCGTGCCGGCACCCTTTGCCGCGATTGCCGCAGTGCTCGGCAACACCGAGAGCGAGGTCATCGCCGCGTGCCGCAACGCACAGGCCGGTGGGGTGATCAGCCGCATCGGGGGCGTGTGGGCGGCCGGTGCCGGCGGCGCAGCGATGCTGTGCGCGCTGGCGGTGCCGGCGAGCCGGCTGGAGGCCGTGGCGGCACAGGTCGACGCCGTGCCCGGCGTGAACCACAACTACGAGCGCGAGCACCGCTACAACCTGTGGTTCGTCATCACCGGCGGCGATGCTGCCACGCTGCACGCCAGGCTCGACGCACTGGAGCGCGACACCGCGCTGCGCGCCTTGCGCCTGCCGATGCAGCGTGTCTACCGCATCGACCTGGGCTTCGATCTCGAGCGAGGCCAGGCCGCGCGACGGGCGGCAGCCTGCGGCACGGGCGTGCAGCGCGTCGCACCGCTCGATGCACCGCTGGCCGCGCTCGTCGAGGGCGGGTTGCCGCTGATCGAGCGGCCGTACGCGGCCTGGGCCGAGCGGCTCGGCCTCGCCGAAGCCGCCGTGCTGCAGACGCTGCGCCGCTGGCTGGCGCAAGGCACGCTGCGCCGCTTCGGCGTGGTGGTGCGCCACCACGAACTCGGCTTCGACCAGAACGCGATGACTGTGTTCGACGTGCCCGACGCACAGGTCGACGCCTGCGGCGCGGCGCTCGCGCGCCAACCCGGCGTCACGCTGTGCTACCGCCGCACGCGTGCCGAAGGCTGGCCCTTCAACCTGTATTGCATGGTGCACGGCCGCGAACGCGCCGCGGTGCGCCAGCTGATCGACGCGGCCACGCACGCCGCCGGCCTGCAACACCGGCCGCACGAGGTGCTGTTCAGCCTGCGCCGCTTCAAGCAGCAGGGTGCGAGCTACTTCCGCGCCAGCACGAAGGAGGCCGAACATGCCGGCGCCTGACGCTCCCACCGACGTGGTCGCGCCCGACCGCATCGACCGCCGCCTGATCGACCGGCTGCACGGCGAACTGCCGCTGACCGAGCGTCCCTTCGCCGACGTCGGCCTCGAGCTCGGCATCTCGGAAGACGAGGTGATCGAGCGGCTGCGCCGCATGCTCGCACACGGCACGCTGACGCGCTTCGGCCCGCTGTTCCAGATCGAGCGCGCCGGCGGCCTGTTCGTGCTCGCCGCGCTGGAGGTGCCGGAAGCGGACTTCGCGCGCATCACGACGCTCGTCAACGCGCTGCCCGAGGTGGCGCACAACTACCGCCGCGAGCACCGGCTCAACATGTGGTTCGTGGTCGCGGCCGAGTCGCACGAGGCCGCGAAGGCGGCGCTCGCGCACATCGAGCAGCTCACCGGCCTGAAGGTGCATGCCTTCCCGAAGGAGCGCGAGTACTTCGTCGGGCTCCGATTGACCGCGCAGGAGTGAAGTCGCCATGCAGTTGACCGATTTCGACCGCGAACTGATCGCCGCCACCCAGAGCGGCCTGCCGCTGGTGTCGCGCCCCTACGAGGCGGTGGGCGCGATGATCGGCGTGAGCGGCGAGCGCGTCCGCGAGCGCCTGGCGCAGATGCTCGACGAGGGCCTGATCCGCCGCATCGGCGCCGTGCCCAACCACTACCGGCTGGGCTACCTGGCCAACGGCATGACGGTGTGGGACGTGGCCGACGAACGCGTCGACGAACTCGGCGAACGCATCGGCGCCCTGCCGGCGGTGAGCCACTGCTACCGCCGGCCACGCGAACTGCCGCTGTGGCCCTACAACCTCTTCGCGATGGTGCACGGGCGCTCGCGCGAAGAGGTGCAGCAGCAGGCCGATCACATCCGCGAGTTGCTCGGCGACGCCTGCCGCGGCAGCGACATCCTCTACAGCAGCGCCATCCTCAAGAAGGCCGGGCTGCGCATTTCCGAAAGCTGACCATGTTCCGCGTTTCCCAATACATGCGCGAGCTGGTGCGCGCCGAAGCCGACGGGCACTACCCGTTGCCCACCACGCGCGGCGCAGGCCCCACGGGCCCGGTCGTGATCTGGAACCTGATCCGCCGCTGCAACCTCACCTGCAAGCACTGCTATTCGATCTCGGCCGACCACGACTACAGCGGCGAGCTGAGCACGCCGGAGGTCTTCACCGTGATGGACGACCTGAAGGCCTTCAAGGTGCCGGTGCTGATCCTCTCCGGCGGCGAGCCGCTGTTGCGGCCCGACATCTTCGAGATCGCGCAGCGCGCGAAGACGATGCGCTTCTACGTCGGCCTGTCGACCAACGGCACGCTGATCGACGAGGCCATGGCCGACCGCATCGCGGCGCAGGGATTCGACTACGTGGGCATCAGCCTCGACGGCATCGGCGCCACGCACGACCGCTTCCGCCGCCTGGACGGCGCCTTCGACCGCAGCCTGGCGGCGATCCGCCTGCTGCATGCGCGCGGCGTGAAGGTCGGCATGCGCTACACCATGACGGCGATGAACGCGCACGACCTCGAGCCGCTGCTCGAGCTGATGCGCCACGAGGGCGTCGACAAGTTCTACTTCTCGCACCTGAACTACGCCGGCCGCGGCAACATCCACCGCGCCCGCGACGCACAATTCGCCGCCACCCGCACCGCGCTCGACCTGCTGTACGAGCGCGCCTGGCAGGCCGCGAAGGCCGGCAGCGAGCAGGACTTCGTCACCGGCAACAACGACGCCGACGGTGCGTACCTGCTGCAATGGGTGCAGACCCGCCTGCCGCGCTGGGCCGCGCCCCTGCGCGAGCGGCTGGTCGCCTGGGGCGGCAACTCGTCCGGCGTGAACGTGGCCAACATCGACAACCTCGGCGTGGTGCACCCCGACACCATGTGGTGGCACCACGCGCTGGGCAGCGTGCGCGAGCGGCCCTTCTCGCAGATCTGGATGGACACCAGCGACCCGCTGATGGCCGGGCTGAAGGCGGTGCCGCGTCCGGTGGGCGGCCGCTGCGCCGGCTGCAAGCACTTTGCCTTGTGCGGCGGCAACACCCGCGTGCGCGCTCAGCAGGTCACTGGCGACGCCTGGGCCGAAGACCCGGGCTGCTACCTGACCGACGAGGAGATCGGCCGCGCCGGCGACGCGCCAGCCCGCGTCGAGCTCAAGCCCTTCGCCTACGCGGCGCATTGAGGCCGCCATGAACCGACTCTCCAGCTTCCTGAAGTTCGCGCTGGCCGCTGCGTGTCTTGCGATGGCCGCCGACATGGCGCGCGCCGAGCCGTCCGCCCCCGATCTCTACCGCGAGCATTGCGTCGCCTGCCACGGCGAGCAGCGCCTGGGCGGCATGGGCCCGGCGCTGCTGCCCGAGAGCCTGCAGCGGCTGCGGCCGGCCGAGGCCACGGCGGTGATCGCGAACGGCCGCACCGCCACGCAGATGCTGGGCTTCCGCGACAAGCTCGATGCCGAGCAGATCGCCGCGCTCGCCAAGTGGATCTACACGCCCGTGACGCCGGCGCCGGGATGGAGCGAAGAACAGATCCGCGCCTCGCGCACCGCGCTGGCCGGCGCGGCGCAGCTGCCCGCGAAGCCTCGGTGGTCGGCCGACCCGATGAACCTGTTCGTCGTGGTCGAGGGCGGCGACCACCATGTCTCGCTGGTCGACGGCGACCGGTTCGAAGTCATCCACCGCTTCGCCTCGCGATTCGCGCTGCACGGCGGGCCGAAGTTCTCGCCCGAGGGGCGTTTCGTCTACTTCGGTTCGCGCGACGGCTGGATCACCAAGTACGACCTGTGGAACCTCGCCGTGGTGGCCGAGGTGCGCGCCGGGCTGAACATGCGCAACGTGGCGGTGTCGGGCGACGGCCGCTGGGTGATGGCGGCCAACTACCTGCCGCACACGCTGGCGCTGTTCGATGCCGACCTGAACCTGCAGCGCATCTACGGCGCGGCCACCCTGGACGGCAAGGCCACGTCTCGCGTCTCGGCGGTCTACGACGCGCAGCCGCGCCAGAGTTTCGTCGTCGCGCTGAAGGACATCCCGGAGATCTGGGAGATTTCCTACGACCCGAAGGCCGAGCCCATCCACGACGGCCTGGTGCACGACTACAAGATGGGCGAGGCGATCGCCAAGCCGGGTTACCTCGGCGTGCGCCGCACGCCGCTGGACGAGCCGCTGGACGACTTCTTCTTCGACCAGGGCTACCGCCACGTGCTCGGCGCGACGCGGCCCAAGGCCGACGGCAGCCCGAGTGCGCAGGTCGTCAACCTCGACATCCGCCGGCGCATCGCCGCGCTGCCGCTGGCCGGCATGCCGCACCTCGGATCGGGCATCACCTTCGCCTGGAAGGACGGCACCGTGCTGGCCTCGCCGAACCTGAAGGACGGCGTGGTGCAGGTGATCGACATGAAGACCTGGCAGAGCGTGAAAAGCATCGCCACGCCAGGCCCCGGCTTCTTCATGCGCAGCCACGAAAACAGCCGCTTTGCCTGGGTCGACTCGATGATGAGCCCGACCGCCCGCGACACGCTGACCATCATCGACAAGGTCACGCTGGAAACCGTGGCGCAGGTGAAGGAGCCCGGCCGGACACTCGCGCACATCGAGTTCACCCGCGATGGCCGCTACGCGCTGGCCAGCCTGTGGGAAACAGACGGCGCGCTGATCGTCTACGACGCGCGCACGTTCAAGGAGCTCAAGCGCCTGCCGATGAGCAAGCCGGTGGGCAAGTACAACGTGTGGAACAAGATCTCGCGGTCGGAAGGCACGTCCCACTGAGCCGGAGGCCCCTCACTTGCTGGGGGAAGCACCTCCCCCCTGATTCGGTGTGACTTAGCGCCGCACGTCCTGATGACGGCGCCGGTACAGTCTCGCCATCAGGTTCCACCTCCGCTCATGAAGTCCCTTCTTTCAGTTCTGGCGCTCGCCTGCGTGGCAATGGGCGCGCAGGCGCAGACCAAGATGTACAAGTGCACCGGCGACGGCCGCACCATCTATCAGCAGACGGCGTGTGCTTCCGCGGCGCCGGCAGCAGCAGCTTCGGCAGCGTCGGACAAGCCCGCGACACCGGCCCGTGCCGGCGGCTCCCGGCAGGCAGCCCCGGCCGTGCGATCCGCGGGTTCGGGCGGAAGCGCCGGCAGCGGGCCTGCAGGATCGGCCGACACGGCCGGTCGTCTGGCCACCTCACGCCCCTGATTCACCGCGGGCCGCCGATCGCCGCTGCCCGCGCCGCGATCCGGCGGCGCAGCGGGTCGCGTGGCCCTGCAGAGTCGCCATCGCTTTCGCGCTGGTGAACTCGTGCGACCAGGGCGTTCAGGCGAAAGTGTTGACCTGGGTGCCCAGCGTGCCCGAAGTCGCCAGCGCCGGCTGGGGCAGCGACGCCATCAGCTGCGTGGCCGACGACGACTGCATGTCCAGCGCTTTTTTCAGCACCAGCACCGAGGCCGCTGCCTGCACCGAGCCCGGTGTGGCAGCCGACGCGCCGGCCACGGCAGAGCTAATGGAATCCATGGGGGCTCCTTCGTCGAAGTGACGACTGAGCCCTGGGTTTCGGCAGGATCGCGCCGATCTGAAGCCTGCGTCGCGATAATCGCCCGAATGCCTCCTGACCGACCCCAGCCCACGGTGGCCCTGAAGCAGGCGCGGCGCGCCTGGAACCTGTTGCACGTCGACTCCCTGCAGGCCCGGCGCCTGGCCGAGCGATCGATCGCGGCGGCCACGAGCACCGCCGACGTGGTGGCGGAAGGCTGGGGGCGGGTCGCATTCGGCTACCACCTGCTCTACTTCGGCACCGCCGCCGAAGCCGCGCGCGAGTTGCGCCGCGCAATCGGCTGTTTCGAGCTCGGCGCCGACCGGGCCGGGCACCTGCTGGCCAGCGCCGCCCTGGCGCGCTCGATGTGGCGCAGCGGCCGCGCCCGCGAGGCGCTCGACGCCGTGCTGCCCTTGCGTGACGAAGGCGTTCGCGTGCTGCGCCACGATCAGCGCGGGGTGCTGCTCAACACCATCGCCGGCTGCTACTCGGCACTGGGCGACTCGGCGCAGGCCTTCGCCCACATGTTCGAGGCACTGCGCGATGCCGGCCCCTCGCGCGGCCGCGGCTTCGACACCGTGCTGCACTGCAATCTCTCGCACGAGCTGATGCAGATCGGCGACTGCGAGCACGCGCTTCAGCACGTCGAACAGGGCCTGGCTGCCTGCAGCCGGCTGAAGAACGCACGGCTGTTGTGCGTGCTGCTGATCAACCGCGTGGCCTGCCTGACTGAACTGGGCCGCGCCGCCGAGAGCCTGCCGGACGTACGCACCGTGATGGCGATGCCGGCGGATCCCGACGGACGCGGCAGCATGGAGCCGGCATTCGAGACCCTGGCCATCGCCGCGCTGCGCGCCGGCGAGCTCGCGCTCGGCGCCCAGCTGGTGGATGCGGCGCGGGCCAGCGGCGCTTCGGAGATCGCCGACGAGCGCATCGAGCGCATCACGGCGAGCGCCCTCCTCTGCCTGGCCCACGGTGACGCGAAACAGGCAGTTCAGGTGCTGCAGGCCGGCCTGGCGGACGCGGGGCTCGACGACGTCGACGGCTTGAGCACGCGCATTCGCGCGCAGTTCTTCGGCGTGCTCAGCGAGGCTCACGAGGCCGCAGGCGACGACGCGGCCTCGCTCGCGGCGCTGCGGCAATGGCAGCGCCTGCATCAGGCACAGGTCCAGCTGGCTTCGCGGGCGCGCTACCAGGCCGCCACCCTGCAGACGGAGCTGCTGCGGCTGCAGCACCGGCCCGACGAGAACGACGAGCGGCGCCGCCGCACCGAGCGCGCGCGGTCCGAGCTCGTGCAGATCAACGCGGCGCTGTCGCACAAGATCGACGAGGTGCAGGCGCTCCAGGAGGCGCTGCGCCAGCAGGCCATGCGCGACTCGCTGACCGGCCTGTTCAACCGCCGCCACCTCAACAACACGCTGCCCATGATGTTCGCGCTGGCACAGCGCGAGGGCCAGCCGATGTCGCTGGTGATCATCGACCTCGACCATTTCAAGCGCGTCAACGACACGCATGGCCACGCCGCGGGCGACCGCCTGCTCGCCGCCTTCGGCGACATGCTGTCCGAACACGGCCGCCGCAGTGACGTGCTGTGCCGCTACGGCGGAGAGGAGTTCTGCCTGCTGATGCCGCGCACCACGGCAGACGGCGCACGCCGCAAGGTGAAGTTGCTGCTGCGCCGCTGGCGCGCACAGCGCTTCGCGCTGGAGGAAGACACGCTGGAGGGCCTGAGCTTCTCGGCCGGCGTGGCCGACACTTCGCTGGCGCCGGCCTCGCCCGATGCGCTGCTGAAGGCGGCCGACGATGAACTGCTCGCCGCCAAGCGTGAGGGGCGCGGCCGTGTCGGCGTGGCGACGGGCGCGGCGCCGGGCGCGATGGCCGCTCAGGCGATCTGAAAGCCCTGGCCCGTCCTGCTTCAGCGGCCCACAATCGCGTGGCCATGACGACGGGAATCGATCGATGAGAACCACTCTGGCCGCGCTGGGCGTGGCCTTCGCCATGGGATGCCACCACATGACCGACGGCAACGCACAAGCGGCGAGCGGCGGCGCACCGGCCGAGATGATCGAGGCCATGCGTGGCGATGCCGCCACGCGCGCCGGCGTGTCGGTATCGGCCGTCAAGGTCGAGTCCGCGCTGGGCGTCACCTGGCCCGACGCATCGCTCGGCTGCCCGCGCCCGGGCATGCTCTACCCGCAGGTGCTGGTGCCGGGCTGGCGCGTGCGCATCGTCGCCGGTGGCAAGACCTACAGCTACCACGCCGGCCGGCGCGGCAACTGGGCCTGGTGCCCGGCCGATCGGGCCCAGGAACCGCTGCCCGGCAACGCGATCTGAGCGCCGCAATGAAAAAAGCCCCGGAGCAAGCCCCGGGGCTGCGGAACGCAGCGCCGCGTGGGCGCTGCGGAGGTCGTCAGGGTGTGTCGATGCGCACGATCGTCGTCGGCAGCCCGGTGCTGCCGCTGTAGTTGACGGCGCCGAGGTAGCGGGTGGCCGCCGCCAGGCCGCTGAAGCCCAGCGACACCGTGCCGGTGGCGCCGGTGGTGGCGGTGGCCGGAGCGCTCACCGTCATGTTGCCGGCGCTGCTGCCGTCGAGCAGCCAGCTGTGCAGCTTGAACGGCGTGCTGCCGACCACGCCCCAGCCCTGCACCACCACCGTGTAGGTGCCGGCCGCCGGATTGCTCAGGTTCACCTCTTCGGCCGAGGTGCCGCTGCCGCTGGAGCCTACCAGCGTGCTGCCGTTGAACACGCACATGTCGAGGTCGCTGCCGGCGTTGACGTCGGCATCGAACAGCGAGAAGCGCGCGAAGGTCGTGCCGGCCGGGATGTTGACCGGGATCTGCTGCGCGTTCGGCGAGGCCAGCGAGCAGGTGCTGTCGGTCGGATCGTCGGCCACCACGCCGGCCGTGACGGCCGCCGGCACCAGGCCCACCGGCGAGGCGCCGAAGGGACCGCTGAAGCCGAAGGTGACGTCGTAGTTCAGCGCGGCGCCGTTGCCGTTCACCTGGGCCGGTGCGCTCAGGGCCACCGGACGCACCACCATCGGCACGCGCACCACGTGCGCGGCGGCGTCGGACAGGGTCAGCTGGCCGCCGGTGTAGGCGTTCAGCGTGGCCGAGGTGCGCGTGATCGTGATGCGCAGCTTCTGCTTCGCACCCGCGGCGATCGTGAACGAGGCCGGGCTCACCGAGACGCTCATGCCGGTCATGCCGGACACCGACGCGTTGTAGGTCGACGCCGTCTTGCTCACGTTGGTCACCGTGCGCGTGATCGTCACCGAGCCGGCCATCGCACCCAGCGCGATCGACGGGCTGTTGAAGTTGCCCGCGTCGGTGGAGTAGCCGGCGTTGCGCAGCGCCGTGCAGGTACCGGCCGCGAGCAGCTTGCCTTCGCAGAGGAAGGCCAGCCAGTCGTTCCAGCTGGAGTCGAACACGAGGCCCGGATCGAGCGCATTGTTCGGGCGCACATGGCCCGCGCCCTGGCGGAAGATCAGCACCGGGTTCGAGGTCGGCGCCGGCGTGCCGCCGTCGAGCACGTCACCGGCCGAGGTCATCAACGCCGACTTGATCGCCATGGGCGACCAGTTCGGCTTCGCCTCCTTGAACAGCGCCGCGATGCCGGCCACGTGCGGGCTGGACATCGAGGTGCCGCTGAGCAGGTCGAACAGGCGGCCGCCATAGTTCGGCGGCGCGACACCGGCGAGGATGTCCTGCCCCGGCGCGATCAGGTCCGGCTTGAGCAGGCTGCCCCCGCCGGCCAGCAGCGGGCCACGCGACGAGAACGACGCCGTGAAGGGTGCCGCGGCCGTGGTCGACAGCACGCTCGACGAGATGCTTGCCGTCGCACCGGTGGTGGCAGCGTAGTCGTTGACTGCCGTGCGGTCGGTGCTCTGCAGGTGCACCGTGGGCACCATGTGGAAGTCGGCATTCAGCGAGTTGGTGCTGGTGTTGACGAGCACCATGCCCACACCGCCCGCTTCCTGCACGGCTTGGCTCTTGGAGACGCGCGCCGTCACGCCGCGATCGCACACGACGATCTTGCCGGCCACCTTGGCCGGGTCGAGCACGGCCGTGCCACCGTTGTCTGCCGCCGTGAAGCACAGCGCCAGGGCCGTCGCGTCCGCACCGGCCACACCGGCGTCGATGGATCGGATCAGCGGCGCCGGGCCCACGCCCGCGGCCGCCGAGGACGCGCCGGAGTACGTCGCGCCGTTGCCCAGCGTCACCGAGCCGTTCACCTCGCGGTTGTGCGTGCCCGCCGCCACCGTGGTCAGCCACGGGCTGGGGTGCGCCACCGTCGAGCTGGCCGGGCCGCTGTTGCCGGCCGAGGCGGCGACGAACACGCCCGCATCGGCCGCGAACAGGAAGGCCACTTCCACCGGGTCGAGGAAGTTGGTCAACGAGCCGCTGATGGAGAAGTTGATGACGTCTACGCCGTCGGCGACAGCCTGGTCGATCGCCGCCACCGAGTCGGTGCTGAAGCAGCCGCCCTCGAGGCCGTTGCCCCAGCAGACCTTGTAGGCTGCGATGCGGGCGCGCGGCGCGATGCCGCTGACCTTGCCGAACACCGCCGCCGGGCCGGTCGCCTGCACGGCCTGGTTGCCGCCCGCGGTGGTCGCGGTGTGGGTGCCGTGGCCGTCGAAGTCGCGCGGCGACAGGAACTCGTAGGGGAAGTTCGCCTTCACGCCCGCGTTGCCGCCGTAGCCGGCGTTGTAGTACTGCGCGGCGATCAGCTTCTGGTTGCAGTGGCTGGCATTGAACGCCTCGCCCGGCGTGCACTTGCCGTTCCAGCCGGGGATCTGCTGGTAGCCGAGCTTGCCGTCCTGGGTGCCGTTGCCATTGGTGTCGGTGCGGTCGGACAGGCTCGGATGCTCCGGCCAGATGCCGCTGTCGACGATGCCGATGACCACGCCCTCGCCCTTGCCGGCGGTGCTCCAGAAGCCGCCGGTGGTGCTCAGGCCGAGGAAGGCCGGCGTGGTGGCCGTATCGAGCTTGCGCTTCTCGTCCTTGGTGACAGAGAGCACGCCGCTGCTCATCGCGAGCTTGGCGGCCTGCATTTCGGTCAGTTCGGCGGCGAAGCCGTTGAACACGTAGCCGTAGCTGTAGGCCTTGCGGGCACCGCCCACCGAAGCCAGCAGGGTGTCGTGGCGCGCGTTCAGGTAGCCGACGTAGTTGCTGACGTCCGGGCTGCTCGAGTCGAGCTTCTTGCCGTGTGCGGGCTTGGTGGCCTTGAAGCCGGCGATGCCGCCCTCGTAGGCCGCTGCGGGGGCCTCGGCGAGCTGCACGATGTACAGGCGGTTGGATGCGCGGTTCGACGTCTCGTCGACGCGCGCGGCGATCTCCTTGCCGATGGTCGGCGCATCGACCTTGACGGCCAGCGGCGCGACACGCGTCGCGTCGTCCGTCGAACCGCCGCCACCGCAGGCGGCCAGCACCGCCGACAGCAGCGATGCCAGCGGCATCGCCCAGCGGCGGCTCAGGTTGGGAGTCCTCATGTTCTGCTTCTCCTTGGGGCGTGCCGTCGACCGATCGGGCCGTGGGTCACGCTGTGGGTTGTTTCGACCCCTCCTCCGACAGAAGGGATGTATGCACATTTCTTCACGGATCCCCCTTTGCGTCAAGCAGGGCCGGCCGTGGACCCGCGGGTTTTCCGCCCCCCCGTTCGCGGGGGAGCGGCTGCGTTAAGCTGAGTCGATGCCCACTTCCGTTCCGAAGGCCATCGGCTGGTTTCTGGCGGCGCTGTTGCTCGCCGGGGCGGTGTTCCTCGTCAACCTGGTCTGGTTCCGCCCCTTCAGCCTCGACCTCTTCTTCGAGAAGGTCTTCATCGAGGAGGCGCTGGCCAAGCCGGAACTGCTCACCGAGATCGGCATCGCCGAACAGTTCGGCTACCGCCGGCACAACGCGCACCTCGACGACCTCTCCATCGCCAAGACCGAGGCCGACGCGGCGCGCCTGCGCCAGCGGCTGGCCGATCTGAATGCCTACGACGGCCGCTCGCAGACGCCGTCGCAGAAGTTGTCGACCCGCGTGCTGGCGTGGTTCCTCGAGAGCCGCGTCGAGGGCGAGCCGTTGCGCTTCCACGACTACCCGGTCGAGCAGCTCTGGGGCGTGCAGAACCAGACACCGGACTTCCTCATCAATGCCCACGCCATCACCGACCGCCGCGGCGCCGAGGACTACCTGTCGCGCCTGGGCGAAGTCGGGCGCAAGTTCGACCAGGTGATCGAAGGGCTCGAGAAGCGCCAGCAGATCGGCGTGATCCCGCCGCGCTTCGTGATCGAGCGGGTGCTCGCCGGCATGCGCGACTTCGCCGGCAAGCCTGCCGCCGAGAACCCTCTCTACACGCACTTCGCCAGCCGGCTGGCCGCGCTGGACGAGCTGGCACCGGCCGATCGCGCGGCGCTGCTGACGCGCTGTGCTCAGGCACTCGACGGCGGCGTGGTGCCGGCCTATCGCCGCCTGATCGCCTTCTTCGAACAGCAGCTGCCGCGTTCCACCACCGACGACGGCGTGTGGAAGCTGCCCGACGGCGACGCCTACTACCGCCACCTGCTGCGCGAGCAGACGAGCACGCGGATGACGCCGCAGGAGGTGCACGACCTCGGCCTGGCCGAGGTGGCGCGCATCGAAGCCGAGATGAAGGCGATCCTGCTTGCGCAAGCGGAGCTGCGGCCGCAGGAGAGCGTGGCGCAGGCGCTGGCCCGCCTGGCACGCGAGCCCCGTTTCCTCTACCCCGACAACGACGACGGGCGACGCGCCGCACTGGCCGACTACAGCGCCATGCTGCGTGAGCAGCTCGAGCGCTCGAAGGCGCTGTTCGGCCGCCTGCCCGCGGCGCAGATCGAGGTGCGCCGTGTGCCCGAGTTCAAGGACAAGACGGCGCCCGGCGCCTACTACAACCCGCCGGCGATGGACGGCACGCGGCCCGGCGTCTTCTTCGCCAACCTGCGCGACATGGCCGAGACACCGAAGTTCGGCATGCGCACCCTGGCCATCCACGAGGGCGTGCCCGGCCACCACTTCCAGATCGCCATCGCGCAGGAGCTGCAGGGCGTGCCGACCTTCCGCAAGGTGCTGCCCTTCACCGCCTACATGGAAGGCTGGGCGCTCTACACCGAATGGCTGGGCAAGGACATGGGCCTGTACGCGAACGATCCGTACGGCGACCTGGGCCGCCTGCAGGCCGAGATGTTCCGCGCCGTGCGGCTGGTCGTCGACACCGGCATCCACTTCAAACGCTGGCCGCGCGAGCGCGCCATCGCCTACATGGTCGAGAAGACCGGCCTGGCCGAATCGGGCGTGATCGCGGAGATCGAGCGCTACATCGTCGACCCGGGGCAGGCCTGCGCCTACAAGATCGGCATGCTGCGCATCCAGGCTGCGCGCGCGCGGGCCGAGCAGGCGCTGGGTGCACGTTTCGACGCGCAGGCGCTGAAGGATTTCCACGACATGCTGCTGGCCGGCGGCGCGCTGCCGCTGGAGGTGCTCGACGAGCAGGTCGACGCCTGGATCACACAACGTCGACAGGGTCTTTGAACCGAATATCGCCCGCGTTTGCGGCAGCGCAAGCGGCGCAGACGGCCGCCATCAAGGTACGCCGGCCACCGCCGATGAGTCCAGCACTTGCCGTACCGGCTCAACTGGACATCGAGATGAACTTTCTGCGAGACCTTCGTCTTTCTCTGCGCATGAGCCTGGCCTTCGGCTGCGTGCTCGTGCTCCTGGTCGTCATCGTGGCGGTGGCGACGCTGAGCTTCGATTCGGTCGGCAGCGCCACGGAGCGGCTGGTCGACGAGGACTGGACCAAGGCCGAGGCGGTGGCTTCGCTGGAAAGCGCGACCCGCGCCAACGCGCGCCGCACGATGGAGCTGCTGATCGTCACCGACGCGGCGCGCCTGAGCGTGGCGCGAGACCGCATCGAGGACAACCGCCGGCAGGCCAGCGCCTCGATCGAAACGCTGGCCAAGCTGATCCAGCGCCGCGAGGGCAAGGAACTGCTCGCGCAGATCCAGGATGCCCGCGCTCGCTACGTCGCGTCGTTCCAGCGTGTCGACACCGACCTGCGCGCTGGCCAGCGCGACGCGGCGATTGCCCGCGTGCAGACCGAAACCCTGCCGCTGCTCGATGAACTGCAGCAGTACACCGCGACGCTGTCCACCCAGCAGAAGAAGCTGGCGCGCGAACGCGGCGATGGCGTGACCGACAGCATCCGCTCGGCGGAGTCGACGATGCTCGTGCTGGGCCTGTGTGCGCTGCTCGCCGGCGCCGCCTTCGCCTGGCTGCTGACGCGCTCGGTGACCGTGCCGCTGGCCCGCGCCGTGCAGCTCTCGCGCAGCGTCGCCGCGGGCGACCTGTCGATGCAGATCGAGACCGCCGGGCGCGACGAGGTGGGCGACCTGCTGCGGGCGCTCGGCGACATGAACGCGCGCCTGGCCGACGTGGTCGGCTCGGTGCGCGGCAATGCCGAGAGCGTGGCCACCGCCAGCGCACAGATCGCGCAGGGCAACGCCGACTTGAGCCAGCGCACCGAAGAGCAGGCCAGCGCCCTGCAGCAGACTGCCGCCTCGATGGAGCAGCTCGGCTCGACGGTGAACCTGAACGCCGACAACGCGCGCCAGGCCAACCAGCTCGCCCGCGGCGCGTCCGAAGTGGCTCGCCAGGGCGGCGACGTCGTCGGCCAGGTGGTCGGCACGATGCAGGGCATCCACGAGAGCTCGCGTCGCATCGTCGAGATCATCGGCGTGATCGATGGGATCGCGTTCCAGACCAACATCCTGGCGCTCAACGCTGCCGTGGAAGCGGCACGCGCCGGCGAGCAGGGCCGCGGCTTCGCGGTGGTGGCCGCCGAGGTGCGCAGCCTTGCTCAACGCAGCGCCGAGGCCGCCCGCGAGATCAAGAGCCTGATCACCGCCAGCGTCGAACAGGTCGAGCAGGGCAGCACGCTGGTCGGACAAGCGGGCTCGACGATGCAGGAGATCGTCGGCGCGATCCAGCGCGTGACCGACATCGTCGGCGAGATCAGCAGCGCCAGCACCGAGCAGAGCAGCGGCGTGAGCCAGATCGGCGAGGCCGTCAGCCAGATGGACCAGGTGACGCAGCAGAACGCCGCGCTGGTCGAGCAGAGCGCCGCGGCAGCCGAGAGCCTGAAGGTGCAGGCCGGTCAGCTGGTGCAGGCGGTGGCGGTGTTCAGGCTGTCGGGCGCGGCGGCGTGAGCCGCTCGCGCAGCGCCGTCTTCAGCACCTTGCCGTAGTTGTTCTTCGGCAGCTCGGCGACGAATTCGTAGCGCTTGGGCCGCTTGAAGCGCGCCATCTGCGCCAGGCAGTGCGCGTCGAGCGCCTCGGGCGTGATCGCCGCGCCGGCATGCGCCACGACGAAGGCCACCACCACCTCGCCCCACTCGGCGTCCGGTGCGCCGATCACCGCTGCCTCGGCCACGCCGGGCAGCGTGAGCAGCACCTCCTCCACCTCGCGCGGGTAGATGTTCGAGCCGCCGCTGATGATCAGGTCCTTGCTGCGGTCCTTCAGCGTCAGGAAGCCGTCGGCGTCGAGGCAGCCCACGTCGCCGGTGAACAGCCAGCCGTCGCGGATCGCCGCGGCCGTGGCCTCGGGGTTGCGCCAGTAGCCGGCCATCACGCTGTCGCCCTTGACCAGCACTTCGCCGATCTCGCCGGTGGGCAGATCGCGCCCCTGCCCGTCGGCGATGCGGATGCGCACCGGTGTCTGCGCGACGCCGACGGAAGCGATGCGTGCGGCATGGCGAGGATGCGACGCGTCGGCCAGATGCGCACGCGACAGCGCGGTGGCCACCATCGGCGTCTCGCCCTGGCCGTAGATCTGCACGAAACGCGGGCCCATCACGCGCAAGGCGCGCTGGATGTCGGCGGCGTACATCGGCGCGCCGCCATACACGATGGTCTTGAACGACCGTGCCGCGTCCTGCGGCCCGAGGCCGGCCTGCTCGGCATGGTCGACCAGCCGCTTGACGATGGTCGGCGCGGCGAAGGTCGACAGCGCCCCGAGCCGCGCCCCGAGCGCGAACAGCTCGGCCGGATCGACACCGCCGGAGGACGGCACCACGTGCCGCGCGCCGGCCATCAGGTGCGGGATCGCGTAGAGGCCTGCGCCGTGCGACATCGGCGCGGCGTAGACGATCGCGTCGCCCGGCGACACCGCATCGACATCGACGAAGTAGCTCAGCCCCATCGTCATCAGGTTGCGCTGCGTGATCATCACGCCCTTGGGCCGGCCGGTCGTGCCGCTGGTGTAGAAGAGCCAGGCCAGGTCGTCGGGGGCGCGCTCGCTGATCGGCACCGCCCGCGCATCGGGCACCGGCGCCAGCAGCGCATCGGCCTCGGCGGATTCGATGTCGACCTGCCGCGCCAGCCCGGCAAGCGGCTGCGGCGCGACATCGCCGGTGACGAAGGCCCAGCGCGCCTGTGCGTCGTCGACGATCCACTCCACCTCGCGCGGGTGCAGCTTGGCGTTGACCGGCACCACCGCCAGCCCGGCCCACCAGGCGCCCCACAGCAGTTCGAGATAGCGCGGGTGGTTGTACATGAAGAGCACGATCCGGTCGCCGGGCTGCAGGCCAGCCTCGCGCATCCGCTGGGCCACCCCGGCGCTGCGCGCAGCCCACATCGCATGGCTGGCGTGCGGCTGCGTGCCGTGGAAGACCGCCGTGCGCTCCGGCAACTGCAGGGCGCGTCGGAGCAGGAGGTGGGCGAGGCTCATGACCCGTGACGATAACAAGGATGGTCGAGACGGCACGCGCCGGCGAGCAGGGGCGCCATCTGGCGGGGCGCAGCGCCGGTGCAGGCAAGGCGATCGAATCGCAGATCACCGACAGCGTCGGGCGCGTGGCACGCGGCTCCACGCGGGTCGATTGGGTCGGCCGGGCCATCACGCTGATGGACGGGGCCGCGCTGCAGAACTCGGCGCCGGTCGAGCAGAGCGCACACGCCGCTTGACGGCGGCGCGCGCCGTCAGACCACGGCGTGCTGGTTGACGACCAGGCGCATCGTCGTGCCGCCCGCGCTGCTGCGCTCGACGAGCACGCTGCCGCGGTGCAGTTCCATGACACGGTGCACGATGTACAGGCCCAGACCCTGTCGGCGCCCGCCCGGGCGCTTGCTGCCGCGCTGGAACAGCGAGGGCACTTGCGCGTCGGCGATGCCGGCGCCGCGATCGATGACGTCGAGGATCAGCGCCAGCGGCTCGTCGGAGTCCGACACGCGCACCACCACCGGCGAGCCTGGCGGGCTGCAGCGCAGCGCGTTGGACAGCAGGTTGCGCAGCGCCAGCCGCATCAGCCCGGGCTCCATCGACGCGGTGCGCGTGTTGGTGGCGCGCTCGACCACGACGCGGGCACGCTCGTCGCGCGGCATGTCGGCAATGGCCACCTCGATGAGCGCATCGATGTCGGTGTCCACGCCTTCGATGCGCTCGCCGCCGACCAGCAGCGAGGCCACCGCCAGCGTGTTGCCGATGCTCGCCTGCACGTCGCCGAGCACGGCTTCGGCGCGGCGCAGCGGCTCGGCGGCCGCCTGCTGGCCGGTGCGCGCCAGCTCGACGGTAGCGGCCTGCAGCGCCGCCGACGCGTTGTTCAGCGGCTGGCGCACCTCGTGGGCCAGCACGTCGAGCATCTCGCTGCGCTCCTTCAGGCGCGCCAGCGCCTCTTCCTTCGCGCCCTGCAGTTCTCCAGTCGCCTGCGTCGCCACCGCACGCGCTTCGGTCAGCGCTTCGGAAAGCTCCGTCACCTCGCGCAGCGTGGTGCGCGACACCGGGCCGGGACGGCCCTGCAGGTGCGCGTCGACGACACCGCGCAACTGCCGGCCGAGCCGTCGCGCGAGGTAGAGCGCGCCGGCAATGGCGAGCAGCGCGCAGACCGCGCCCGCGACGAAGATGTCGCGCATCGAACCGCGCACCTGGGCCTGCACTGCCGCGGCCGGCCGGCCCACGGCCACATACCAGCCCGTGCCCGGCACGGCAGCGACGCTGGTGATCACCGCGGTACCGTCTTTCGTGACTGACTCGAAGGCGGTGAGCCCCTGTCGCACCTTGTCCTGCAAGAGCTGGGTGGCTGTCTGGCCGACGTAGCGGCCGGCATCGTGCGAGCGGGCGATGATGATGTTGTTCTGGTCGACCACGGCCGCAGTCCAGGCTTCCGGCCACGCGTCCTGGTTGAGCCAGGCGCCGATCGATTCGAGCCGGATCACGGCGCGGACGACGTGCTTGCCCGCGGGGCCCAAGTCCAGGGGCATGCCGACGCCGACGACCTGGAGTTTGCTGACTTCGCCGACGACCAGCGGCGAGACGACACGTTCGCCCCGCTCGGTGACCGGCCGCTGCAATTCCATGAGCGCAGGCGGCGGCCGAGGCAGCGGCGCGCCGAAGGGACGCCGCGTGTTGAAGGGCTGGTTGCCGGACGCATCGACCACGCTGATGCCGACGATGCGCGGGTCGGCCTCGGCGACGCGCACGGCCATCGCGTAGGTCGCGGCCATGTCGCCCTGCTTCACGCTTTCGGCTTGCGCCATCGCGCGCAGCACATCGAACACACTCTCCAGCTGCTGACCCACGTGCAAAGCGGCATCGCTGGTCCGGCGCTGCTGCGTGGCCATGGCCTGCGCCTGCTGCTCGGCGGTCGCGCGGTAGATGGTGTAGGCCGAGAAGCCCAGCATCGGCAACAGGGCCAGCAGGCTCACGCCGGCCAGCCAGGCGGCGACACTCAGGCGGGCGCGCTGGGGAAGCTGCGGCGCAGGCTCGGCGGCGGGACTGATCTGAGGGGCATCGGACACGGCGCGATTGTGCGTCCGCCGCGGCCCGGCCGGACTCAGCGCCCGGTCAGCATCGCGGCGGGCAGCACGGCGCCCAGTTCGCGCTGCACCGTCACCACCGTGCCGATCATGATCAGCGCCGGCGCGCGCACGTCGTGGCGCCGCGCCAGCTCGGGCAGCGTGGCCAGCGTGCCGACCACGGTGCGCTGGTCGGGCAGCGTGGCGCGCTCGATCAAGGCCGCGGGCGTGTCGCCGGCCAGCCCGTGGGCCTGCAACTGCGCACTGATCACCGGCAGCGTGCCCACGCCCATGTAGATCACCACCGTCTGGCGCGGCCGCGAGAGCAGCGCCCAGTCGAGGTCGACGCTGCGCTCGCTGCCCTCGCCGCGCAGGTGGCCGGTGGCGAACACCAGCGCCTCGGCATGGTCGCGGTGCGTCAGCGGGATGCCCGCCGCAGCCGCCGCGCCCTGCGCCGCGCTGATGCCGGGAATCACGTCGAAGGGCACGCCGGCGGCGGCCAGGCCCTGTGCCTCCTCGCCGCCGCGGCCGAAGATGTACGGGTCGCCGCCCTTCAGGCGCACCAGGCGCCGGCCGCTCCGGGCCAGCCGCACCATCAGGTCGATGATGCCTTCCTGCGGCAGTGTGTGGTGGCCGCTCTCCTTGCCCACGTAGACGAGGTCGGCGCCCGGCGGCACGAGCTTGAGCACCGCCTTCGAGACGAGGTGGTCGTAGAGCACCAGAGAGGCGTTGCGCAGCGCGTTGGCGGCCTTGACGGTCAGCAGTTCCGGGTCACCGGGGCCGGCGCCGACGAGGGTGACGCGCGCCGGTTGCAGGCCGCCAACGGCGGCATCGGGAGTGAATTGCAGGGGCTCGCTGAGCAGGGACATGGCGTGCTTCCTTCGTCGAGGTCGTGCGGGTCGGTGAATGACCCCATTGCACGTCCGACGGCGCGGCGCCGCCTTGAAGCAGTTCAAGACGGCGCCGTGCGCCCCCCGAATCAGCGGCCTGGGTAGGCCGACAGCCGCTTCACGTCGAGGATGTGCACGTCACGCTTGTCGATGCGCACCAGGCCGGCAGCCTCGAGCTCGTGCAGCACGCGCGAGAAGTACTCCGGCGTGAGCGACAGCCGCGAGGCGATGGTCGCCTTGCTGACCGGAAGCGAGACGGTGATGACCTCGCCGCTGACGCAATCCTCGGCGATCTGGTCGCGCAGCAGGTAGCCGATGACACGCTGCATGCCGCTGTGCAGCGCGTAGGCCTCGACGTCGTGCACCAGGCCGTGCAGCCGACGCGAGATGCCGGCCAGCATGCGCATCGCGAAGCGCGGGTCGCGCTCGATCTCGCCGACGACCGCGTGCTTGGTCACCGTCAGCAGCAGCGTGTCGGTGAGCGCCTGCGCGTTGATGATGTAGGGTTTGCCGGTGAACATCAGCGCCTCGGCGAAGCTGTTGCCGGGGCCGACCAGCTCGATCACCTTCTCCTGGCCGGCCGGCGAGATGGCGAACAGCTTGATCTGGCCGGTGACGGTGACGTGGAACTCCTCGCAAGGCTCGCCGACGCGGAACACGGTGTCGCCGCGCGACAGGCGGCGCAGCTGGCAGCCCAGCGCCAGCCGCTCCAGTTCGGAGCGGCTGAGGTCGGTGAACAGGGGCAGCACCGACAGGTAGCGGGGCAGGTCGAAGGAACGGGTTTCCACGGCGGCTCCGGCAAAGCGCTGCGCGATTGTGCGAAGGGCACGCGCCCCCGGGCTTGACGCTCGTCAATCGCCAGGGCGGCTCAGGAGGATCAGCGTGTCAGCCGCGCATACACCGTGGCCAGCCGGGCGGGCAGTTCGGCCGGCCGGCGCACCTGGGCCCAGCCGCCGCGGCCGAACAGGTGCGGCAGATAGTCGTGCGCCTCCTCGTCGATGCTCAGGCAGAAGGGCAGCAGGCCGGCCGCCCGTGCTTCCTGCACGGCGTGGCGCGTGTCCTCGATGCCCCAGCGGCCCTCGTAGACGTCGAGGTCGTTGGGCTTGCCGTCGGTGAGGATGAGCAGCAGGCGCTGGCTCTCGGGACGCTGCGACAGGCGCTGGGTTGCCAGCCGAAGGGCCGCGCCCATGCGCGTGTAGTAGCCGGGCTTGATGGCGCCCACGCGCGCCTGCACGGCCGCGCTCCAGGGTTCGTCGAACCCCTTGAGGTGCTGCATGCGAACGTGCTGGCGGCGCACCGAGCTGAAGCCGAGCATCTCGAAGGCGTCGCCGGTGCCGTCGAGCGCCTCGCCGAACACGTACAGCGCATCGCGGATCACGTCGATCACGCGCGACTCGTTGTTGACGTGGGCGTCGGTGGACAGCGACAGGTCGGCCAGCAGCAGCGTGGCCAGGCTGCGCTCGCCGCGCGTGCGGCGGGCGAACACCGGGGGGTCGCGCGGTGCGGGATGACTCGCATCGTCGCCCGCATGGCGAACCCAGGCGTCGAGGTCGATCTCTTCGCCGTCGGCACAGTGGCGCTGCCAGCGCGGCGCGGAGCGCAGCACCTCGAGGCGGCGGCGCACGCGGCGCGCCGTGGCGCGCAGCGGCGCCGCCGGCGCGAACGGCGAGGCCGGCTGCGCGAGCAGGGTCACGACGCGGCAGTGATCGGCGCGCAGGCGCTGCTGCTTCCAGTCCCACTCGGGCAGCGTCTGGCCTTCGCCGAGCGGCCGGTCGTCGGCGCTCGCGCTGGGCAGGTCGAGGTCGAACTTCACGCGCGCCGCACCGGCCTGGCCGTCGCGGGTGATGGCGAGCTGCTCCATGTCGTCGGCGGCCCGCATCGCGTTGCCGTCGTCCTCGTCGTCGGTGGCGCGGTCCAGCGGCACGTGGTCGGCCCAGGTCATCAATTGCTCGGTCTTCGAGGGCAGCAGCAGCGGTGCGCGGGCGCGGCGCTGCTCGACACGCCGCGTGCGGCGGCGCGTGCCGCTGGCGGCAGAGGAGCCGCTGCGGGCCGCTTCGCCGCCGGACTCGCCGGCACCGGCAGGGTGCTGCGCCGGCAAGGCCTCGAGCCACAGCCACACCGGCGCGACCTCGTGCGCCTCGATGAACAGGCCCGACGGCGTGCCGCCGCGCAAGGCGGCCTGCACCGCAGCCTCGGCGGCGACGGCGGTGCCGCGCAGGGCTGCCGGCTGCGGACGCTGCGCCAGGTGGGCGGCGAGCAGGCGCTGCCAGCGCGGCCGCAGGCCCGGGCAGCGCTGCAACACACGCTCGCTGGCGGCCACGTTGGCGGCGATCCAGTCCGCCTGCGGTTCGTGCGCCGCGGCCAGCGCGGCGAGCCACAGGTAGAGGTCGCGATTCAGCGCCGCATCGTCGAACACCGCGATCACCGGCGGCAGCGCCAGCGTGTCGGCATCGAGCTTCGTCGTGGCGGCGCGCAGGCCGCTGCCGGCGAGCTTCTGCAGCCAGCCACGCGGCCCGCCGATGCGCGCCTGCCCGGCCGGCACCACGCGCACGCCGGGCGCGCCGCCCACCGCATGGAACAGCATCGCGGCGGCGCGCTGCATCGATTCCAGCGTGACGGCCCGCTCGCCGAACGAGCGGTCGGCAGCCCGCGTGATCAGGCGGTGCCAGCGTTCGCCGATCCACTCTTCCATGGTGGTGTCAGTGATCCTGTCGACGCTGGCGCAGCGTCTCGCGCACCGCATCCAGGCCGACCTTCCATTCGAGGTTCGGGCTGCGGCCGTGGGCGTCGTGCGAGGTCTCGCATTCGGTGAGGCATTGCCCGCACTGCACGCACGCGAACATCATCCGCTTGATGTTGCGCGGCTTCAGGCGCATCGGGCAGGCGGTGTCGCAGGCCGAACCTGCGGGCGAGTCGGCGGTGCTGCACTCGCGGCAGTCGCGCGCGCGCTCGCGATCGAAGGCGACGACCAGGCCCTTGGGGTTGGCCATCCAGGCCAGGCTCTGGAACAGGCCCACGGCGCAACCGAAGCGGCAGAACAGGTGCCTCGCGAACATCAGCTCGGCGGTGAATACGAGGCTGCCGATGCCGATGAAGCGCGCCTGGTTGGGCGTGAGGGTGCCGTGGATCAGGTTGCCCCATATCTGCTGCGGCGGCAGCAGGTAGGTCAGCAGCGTGATCGCCCACAGGAAGCCGAAGCTGGCGCAGGCCAGAACGAAGGCCGGCCACCAGCGTTTGTCGGGGGCGCCGCCGGCGCGCGGCGTGGGGTGCTTGTCCCAGAAGCTGAGCTTGCCGCTGGCGCGCTGCAGCAGGCCGTTGAGCGACTCGACCAGCGAGAAGTGCGGGCACAGCCAGCCGCAGTACAGGCGCCCGTAGCGGTAGGCCACCGTCATGAAGGCGACCGCCAGCGCCACGGCGGGCAGGATGCCGCGCAGGATGATCGACAGCGCCGCCTGCGTGGCCGTCATGTGGCCGTTCACGAAGTCGTCGATGCCCAGCGACCAGCGGAAGCCCAGCACCCACAGCTGCGTCTCGGTGAGGTCGAAGCGCAGCAGGTTCAGCGCGGGGGCGACGAGGAACAGCGCGAAGAAGCCGATCTGCAGCGCACGGCGGCGGCGCTGCAGCGTGGCCATGCGCAAGCGCTCCTGCGCATCGCCGCGCATGGCCAGGGCGATGCCGATCTCAGGCATGGCCGACCACGGCCCCCACCACCTCGGCCAGGGCCCGGGCGGTGTCGGCGTCGTCGGTCAGCGCGTCGACGATCGCCGCCGTGCAGGCTCCCTGCAACGGCAACCCGGCGGCGGCCAGGCGCGCGGCCATCACCAGCAGCCGCGTGCTCGCGGTCTCTTCGAGGTCGTGGTCGGTGAGGCGGCGCAGCGCCTGCGCGAGCTGCACGAGCTGCTGCGCGACGGCCGCCGTGCAGCCGCTTTCGGCCTGCACGATGCTGCGCTCGATGTCGGGTTCGGGATAGCCCAGCGTCAGCGCCACGAAACGCTGCCGCGTGCTCGGCTTCAGGCCCTTGAGCAGGTTCTGGTAGCCGGGGTTGTAGGAGATCACCAGCATGAAGCCCGGTGCCGCCTGCAGCAGCTCGCCGGTGCGCTCGATCGGCAGCACGCGGCGGTCGTCGGCCAGCGGGTGCAGCACGACGGTGGTGTCCTTGCGCGCCTCGACCACCTCGTCGAGGTAGCAGATGGCGCCTTCGCGCACGGCGCGCGTCAGCGGGCCGTCGCACCAGACGGTGTCGCCGCCGCCGATCAGGTGGCGGCCGACGAGGTCGGCCGCGCTGAGGTCGTCGTGGCAGCTCACCGTGACCAGCGGGCGGCCCAGCCGCGCCGCCATGTGCTCGACGAAACGCGTCTTGCCGCAGCCCGTCGGGCCCTTGATCAGCAGCGGCAGGCGGCTCGCGTGCGCCTGCTCGAAGAGCATGCATTCGCTGCCCTGGGCGGCGTAGTACGGCACCGCCGCCACCTGCCTTGCGCTCATCAGTTCCATCATGAAACTCCGGGCTCAGGCGGCCTGCAGGCGGGCGCGGCCGGTCTCGACCTCGTCGGCCGCGGGGCCGATGAAGAAGCTCGTCAGGTAGGTCAGCAGCCCGGCCAGGAACATCACGCCGCCGGCCACGCGGATCCAGTAGAAGAAGCGCAGCTGGTCCTGGGTGTTCATGAACGACATCGCGTTCTCGGTGGGCATGCGCTGCAACCACACCTGCAGGATGCCGGCACCGGTGAGCGCCAGCACCATCACGCCCATGCCGATGGTCATGATCCAGAAGCTCCACATCTCGACCGACTGCGCACGCTTCGGGTTGGCTTCGCGGCCGCGCAGGATCGGCATGGCGTAGCTGATCATCGCGATGACCACGAGCACGTAGGCGCCGTAGAAGGCGAGGTGGCCGTGCGCCGCCGTGACCTGGCTGCCGTGGGTGTAGTAGTTCACCGGGCTGAGCGTGTGCGCGAAGCCCCACAGGCCGGCGCCGAGGAAGCCCATCACCGCGGTGCCCACCGCCCACAGCACGGCGGCCTGGTTCGGGTGCTCGCGCTTGCGGCGCTGGACCATGTTGAAGGCGAACAGCGTCATCATGAAGAAGGGAATCGGCTCGAGCGCGCTGAACACGCTGCCCACCCAGTGCCAGTAGCCCGGCAGGCCGATGAAGAAGAAGTGGTGGCCCGTGCCCAGGATGCCTGTGACCAGCGCCATGGTGACGATCAGGTACAGCCACTTGTCGATCACCTCGCGGTCGACGCCGGTGGTCTTGACCAGCACGAAGGCGAGCAGCGCGCCGAGGATCAGCTCCCAGGTGCCTTCCACCCAGAGGTGGACGACGAACCACCAGTACATCTTGTCGCGCACCAGGTTGCTCGGATTGACGAAGCTGAACAGGAACATCAACGCCAGGCCCCACAGGCCCATCAGCAGCACCAGCGAGATGGCCGTCTTGCGGCCCTTCAGCACCGTCATGCTGATGTTGAAGAGGAAGCCCAGGGCAACGATGACGATGCCCACCTTGGTCGGCAGCGGCTGCTCCAGGAACTCTCTGCCCATCGTCTTCAGCAGGTCGTTGCCGGTCCACTCCGCCAGCGTCGCGTACGGCACCAGCAGGTACCCGAGGATGGTCGCCGCTCCGGCGACGAGGAAGATCCAGAACAGGATCTTCGCGAACAGCGGGCTGTAGAGCTCGGTGTCGGCCTCCTCCGGGATCAGGTAGTAGGCCGAGCCCATGAAGCCGAACAGCAGCCACACGATGAGCAGGTTGGTGTGCACCATGCGGGCGATGTTGAACGGGATGGCCGGGAAGGCCAGGTCGCCGATCAGGTACTGCAGCCCGAGCGTGAGGCCGAAGACGATCTGGCCGACGAACAGCCCGATCGCGGCGATGAAGTACAGGCGGGAGACCGACTGCGACTGGAACTTGAGGGTGGCGGTTTGCATGTGGGTTCTCCTCAGCCCTCGATGTTCGGAGGCCAGTTTTCGGTGTTCACGCCGTTGGTCCACTTGAGGAACTCGACCATGTCGTCGAGCTGCGCGTCGGTGAAGTGGAAGTTCGGCATCTGCCGGCGGCCCGGGGCGCCGGTGGGCTGGGCCTTGATCCAGGCCTTGATGAAGTCGGGGCCGCGGCGCTTGTAGACATTGCCGAGCTCCGGCGCGAAGTACGCGCCCTCGCCCAGCAACGTGTGGCAGCCGATGCAGTTGCGCGTCTCCCAGAGGTGCTTGCCGCGCACCACGGCAGGCGTGATCTCGGCGGATTTCGAGCGCTCGGGGATGCGTTGCTCGGTGTCGAAGATCAGCGCGGCAAACAGCAGCACGAAGAAGGCCGTGCCGCCGTAGAAGATGTTGCGCGCCATCTGGCTGGTGAAGCCTTGGGCCATGGAAGTCTCCGCAGGTCGATGTGAATGGGCATAGCCTACGGATCCGGTCGGGAATTTCCTTGAACCGGGATAAGGAATCCGGTTTCGGTCGATCGATCCGGCGTGCCGGGCGCGATTGCAGAATCGGCCGCAGCCCACGCCTGGAGACCGACATGACCCTTCCCGCCCCCGAAATGCGCCGCACCTGGCTGTTCGGCCCCGGTGCAGACGCCAGCGCCCACGACGCCATGCTGGCCAGCGGCGCCGATGCACTGATCGTCGATCTCGAGGACTTCACCCCACCCGCGCGGCGCGACGAGGCCCGCGGCCTGCTTTCACGCTACGTGCAGGCCTGCCGTGCGGCGGGCCGGGTGGCCGCCATCCGCATCAATGCGCTGGACGGCGACGGCCGTGCCGACCTCGCCGCCGCGATGGCCACGCGGCCCGACGTGATCGCCCTGCCGATGGCCGCGAGCGCGGCGCAGATGCGCGCGCTGCACGAAGCCATCGCGCAGTGGGAGCAGACGCTGGGCATCGAGGCCGGCAGCACCGAGATCCTGCCGGTGTGCGAGACGGCGCTCGGCGTGGTCGAGGTGCGCAGCATCGCCGCAGCCAGCCCGCGCATCCGCGGCGCGCTGCTCGGCGCCGAGGACCTGGCCAACGACCTGTGTGCCGAGCGCGGCGCCGACGCCGTGGAACTCGACCACGCACGCCGCCGCTTCCTGCTCGAATGCCGCGCCGCGGGCATCGAGCCGATCGACGCGCCCTACACCTTCAGCGACGTCGAAGGCGCGGTGCGCGAGGCGCGCTACGCGCGGCGGCTGGGCTACCGCAGCAAGTCGCTGGTGCGCCCCGATCATGCCCGGCCGCTCAACCTCGCCCTGACGCCGGATGCCGCGGAACTGCAACGTGCCCGGGCCCTCGTCGAGGCCTTCGAGGCGGCACGCCAGCGCGGCGAGGAGCGCGCGCTCGTCGACGGGCTCTGGGTCGAGGTGCCGACCTACCGCAATGCCCTGCGGCTGCTGGACCGGGCCCGCCGCCTTGGCGCTCACTGACGTCATTTTTATCACCTGAGGTTCAGCGCTGATTTCTGCGACATCGCTGCGCCTGATGCCGCCAAAGAAGTCACATTCAGGTCAGATTGAAGCATATTTGCCATCTATGACTGTGAATTGCGGGTATCATTCTTATCACTCAAGCGATTTTCAGCCGCCATGCCCAAGACCATCCTGATCGTCGACGACTCCAGCTCCCTGCGCACGGTGGTGCGCCTCGCTCTCGTGCGCGCCGGCTACGAGGTACTCGAGGCCGGCGACGGGATCGAGGGACTCGAACAGCTGGAGAAGGGTCGGGTCAACCTGATCGTCAGTGACGTGAACATGCCGCGCATGGACGGCATCTCCTTCGTGCGCAAGCTCAAGGAGAACACGCGCCACAAGTTCACGCCGGTGATCATGCTGACCACCGAAGGGCAGGACGCGAAGAAGGCAGAAGGCCGCGCCGCCGGCGCCAAGGCCTGGATGCTCAAGCCCTTCAACCCGCCGCAGCTGCTGGACGCGGTGTCCAAGCTGCTGCCCGCGTAGGTGCCGCCATGAGCCGCCACCTCCTGCCCCGCGAGCTGACCATCCACACCGCCGCCGACACCCACCGGGCGCTGCTGGCCTGGGTGGCCGGCCTGGGCGACGCACGGGCCTGGCATGTCGACGCCAGCCCCGTCGACGAAACCGACGGCGCCGGCGTGCAGTTGCTGCTGTCGCTGTCGCGCAGCGCCGCGCAGGCGCAGGCCACGCTGCACATCGAGACACCCAGCCCCGCGCTGGCGCGCGCCTGCCGCACGCTCGGCGTGGCAGGCACCCTGCTGGACATCCCGGCCGACGGAAGACCCGCATGAACGACCACGACGACCTCGCCTTCATCGCCGACGCGCTGCCCGCCTTCGTCAGCGAGGGCCAGGAGCAGATCGCATCGATCGAGCAGTTGCTGCTGCAACTGGAAGACACGCCGGACGACCGCGAGCTGCTCGATGCGCTGTTCCGCTGCGCCCACACCGTGAAGGGCTCGGCCGGCATCTTCGGCCTCGATGCGGTGGTGGCGTTCACCCACCATGTGGAGACATTGCTGGACTGCCTGCGCGAAGGCGAACTCGCGCTGACGCCCGAGATCTCCACCTTGCTGCTGCAATGCAACGACCAGATCCGCCAGCTGATCGACCAGGCCACCGGCGGCATCGACGACGCATCCGGCCAGGCAACGCGCGAGGCCCTGGTGGCCCGGCTCGACGCCCTGCACCCCGGCGCGAGCCAGGCCCGGCCGGGCGAGACCACCATGGCGACCAAGGCCGCGGACCAGATGCAGGCCTGGCAGGTGTCGGCCCGCTTCGGCACAGACACCTTCCGCAACGGCATGGACCCGCTGGCCCTGCTCAGCTACGTCGGACAGATCGGCACGCTCGACGCGGTGCACTGCGACGACGAGGCCGTGCCCGCGCTCGACACCCTCGACCCCGAGAGCTGCCACCTGGGCTTCGCCTTCGCGCTGCACACCGACCAGGGCCGCCAGGCGATCGAGAACGCGTTCAGTTTCGCGATCGACGACACCGTGCTGCAGATCGACGAAGCCGGCGCAGCCACCAGCGCGAACGAGACGCTGCCCGATGCCGAACCCTCGGCCGACACCACCGCAGCGGCCCCTGCCCGGCTCCGCGAGCCGGCCGGAACCGCCACCGCCGACCCCGGCCGCTACATCCGCGTGCAGGCCGACCGGCTCGATGCCGTGATCAACCTGCTCGGCGAACTCGTCATCGCCAGCGCAGGGGCCTCGCTGCTGGCGCGGCAGACGCGCAACGGCGCGCTGATCGAAGCCAACCAGCAGATCGGCACCCTCGTCGAAGACATCCGCAATGGCACGCTGCAACTGCGCATGGTGCCGATCGGCGAGAGCTTCTCGCGATTCCGCCGCGTGGTGCGCGACACCGCCGCCGAACTCGGCAAGGAGGTCGCCCTGGAGATCGTCGGCGGCGAGACCGAGCTCGACAAGGCAGTCGTCGAACGCATCGCCGACCCGCTGATGCACCTGGTGCGCAATGCGCTGGACCATGGCCTGGAGACGCCCGCACAACGCCTGGCCGCCGGCAAGCCGGCCCAGGGCAAGCTCACGCTGTCGGCCTGCCACGAATCCGGCGCGATCCTGATCCGCATCGCCGACGACGGCCGCGGCATCCAGCGCGACAAGGTGCTGCAGCGCGCCTGGGACCGTGGCCTGGTCGAGCGCGGTGTGACGCCGCCCGATGCCGAGATCTTCAACCTCATCTTCGAGGCCGGCTTCTCCACCGCCGAGAAGGTCACCAACCTGTCCGGCCGCGGTGTGGGCATGGATGTCGTGCGCAGCAACATCGAGGCGCTGCGCGGCAGTGTCACGGTGTCCAGCCAAGAAGGGCACGGCTCGTGCATCGAGATCCGCCTGCCGCTGACGCTGGCCATCATCGACGGCTTCCTCGTCGGCGTGGGCGCGAGCCGGTTCATCTTCCCGCTCGACGCGATTGCCGAAGTCATCGAGGACCGCCCCACCGCCACCGCGCTCGACGCGCGCGGGCGCAGCGTCGTCGAGCTGCGCGGCCGCGTGCTGCCGGTGCTCAGCCTGCGCACGCTGTACGCGCTGGACACGCCGCCGCCGGAGCGCTGCAGCGTGGTCGTCATCCACTCCGGCACGCAGCGCTACGGCGTGCTCGTCGACCTGCTGCTCGGCCAGCACCAGACCGTCATCAAGCCGCTGGGCCGCATGTTCCGCAGCCTGCGCGGCATGTCCGGCTCCTCGATCCTCGGCAATGGCGAGGTCGCCCTCATCTTCGACGTCGCATCGCTGGGCCAGCTGGCCATGGAAGCTGCGACATCTCCCTCCCGTCCGCAGTCCCCCGCATCAACCCAAGGAACCCTGTGATGAACACCCCGAATGGCACCTGGCTCGAACAACTCGTCGCGGGCCCCCGACTGGCCGAACTGGCCGAAGCACAGCGCGAGCGCCAGGACCTGCGCGGCGTTCTCGCCGCCGTCGATGCCGCCTACGCCTACATCGAATTCGATCTCGGCGGCCATGTGCTGAAGGCGAACCAGAACTTCCTCTCGCTGCTCGGCTACAGCAGCGAAGACGTGGTCGGCAAGCACCACCGCATGTTCGTCGATCCGGCCGAAAGCAACCTGCCGTCCTACCAGCAGTTCTGGGCCGACCTGAACAACGGCCGTTCGTACAGCCAGGTCTTCAAGCGCGTCACGCGCTCCGGCCAGCCGGTGTGGATCCAGGCCGTCTACGCGCCCGTGAAGGACGCTTCGGGCAAGGTCATCAAGTGCGTGAAGATCGCCACCGACGTGACGCAGGCGCGCCTGCAGGCTGCCGACTACGAAGGCCAGATCAAGGCCGTCAGCAAGGCCCAGGCCGTCATCGAGTTCACGCTCGACGGCAAGGTGATCGACGCCAACGAGAACTTCCTCGGCGCGCTGGGCTACAGCCTGGGCGAAGTCAAGGGCCAGCACCACTCGATGTTCGTCGAGCCGACGTACCGCGCCGGCAGCGAGTACCGCCTGTTCTGGGACAAGCTCGGGCGCGGCGAGTACGACGCCGGCCAGTACCTGCGCATCGGCAAAGGAGGCAAGGAAGTGTGGATCCAGGCCTCCTACAACCCGATCTACGGCCTCGACGGCAAGCCCTTCAAGGTGGTGAAGTACGCCACCGACGTGACCGCCGAAGTGCAGGCCAATCGCATGCTGCGCAACGCGGTCGAGCAGGCGCAGCAGGTCACCTCGGCCGCGAAGGCGGGTGATCTCGACCAGCGCATCCCGATGGAGGGCAAGAGCGGCCCGATCGCCGACATGTGCTCGGGCGTGAACGAACTGCTGGACACCACCTCCGCCGTGTTCGACGACGTGGTGCGCCTGTTCGGCGGCCTGGCCGCCGGCGACCTGACGCAACGCATCACCCGCGATGCCGAGGGCGTGTTCGACCAGGTCAAGCGCGACGCGAACGCCAGCAGCGAAAAGCTCGCCGGCATCATCGACGAGGTTCGTGCCGCGGCCGACGCGCTCACCGGCGCGGCCAACCAGGTCAGCGCCACGGCGCAGTCGCTGTCGCAGGCGGCCAGCGAACAGGCCTCTTCGGTGGAAGAGACCACGTCCTCGATCGACATGATGTCGGCCTCGATCACCCAGAACAGCGACAACGCCAAGGTCACCGACGGCATGGCCACCAAGGCCAGCAAGGAAGCCGGCGAAGGTGGCCAGGCCGTGACGCAGACGGTCAGCGCCATGAAGCAGATCGCCGCGAAGATCAGCATCGTCGACGACATCGCCTACCAGACCAACCTGCTGGCGCTGAACGCGGCCATCGAGGCGGCG
>Ga0209097_10000288_pt1 | contig 53660 bp, 38 predicted proteins | sample AD_UKC052_MetaG_FD_184419 | JGI IMG/M metagenome (GOLD analysis project Ga0209097, IMG submission 184419) | Active sludge microbial communities of municipal wastewater-treating anaerobic digesters from USA - AD_UKC052_MetaG (SPAdes) (version 2) | ecosystem: Engineered > Bioreactor > Anaerobic >... | reverse complement strand
TCCCACCAAGTATTTCGATGAGGCCAGCAGCATCAACTTCAGCCGCAGTATGACCTACGGCTTCGGCGTGTTGAACGTCAGCTTCCGTTACTTCCTGGCACGCACCGGGCTGGTGGGCTGGCAGCTTCTGGGTGATCGCCGTTGAACCGTCATGCTACCCTCGCGCGGCCAACTCCAACTCCTTATCGCCGCGGTGGCGGCGCTGCTCTTCATACCGGGACTGGGAGCCGTACACCTGTTCGACTGGGACGAGATCAACTTCGCAGAGATCGCGCGGGAGATGCTGGCCACGGGCGATTGGTCGCGGCCACAGATCGACTATCGGCCCTTCCACGAGAAGCCGCCGCTCTTCATCTGGCTGCAGGCGCTGAGCATGAAAGCTTTCGGTGTGGGCGAGTTCGCAGCGCGCCTGCCCAACGCCATCAATGGGCTGATGACCCTACTGGTGCTCTACCGCATCGGCGACCAGCTGCGTGGCCGTGTGTTCGGCATGGTGTGGGTGCTGGCATATATCGGCTCAATCCTACCACACCTCTACTTCCGCAGCGGCATCATCGACCCGTGGTTCAACCTGTTCATTTTCCTGGGGCTGCATGCGCTCATCACCTTGGTGCAACGCGACCCCAAGCGGCACCCCGACGCGGTGAACGGGCGCCGCGACACGCATGCCTGGCTGGCCGGGCTCTTCCTGGGGCTGGCGGTACTCACCAAGGGGCCGGTGGGCGTGCTCATACCTGGGTTGGTGCTTGGTGTTTACTGGGCCATGGCACGCTTCCGCACCATCCTGCGCTGGCGGCGGATCGCCATCATCGCCGGGGCCACCCTGCTCACCATCGCCACCTGGGGGGTGTACGACCTGGTGTGCAACGGACCTGAGTTCATGGTGGCCTTCTTCTGGCGCCAGGTGGCCATGCTCACCACCGAGGACGCTGGCCATGGCGGTTTCTTTGGTTATCACTTCGTGGTACTGCTGCTGGGCTGCTTTCCGGCCTCGGTGTTCGCGTTGCAAGAGCTACTTCGTCCCACGCGTGAAGAGGAACGTGACCTGCGTGATCACCGCCGTTGGATGGTGATCCTGCTGTGGGTGGTGCTGATCCTCTTCAGCATCGTGAAGACGAAGATCATTCACTACAGCAGCCTCGCCTACTTCCCACTGACCTACCTGGCCGCCTTGCAGTTGGAGCGCATCTGGAAACAGCGTGAAGCCTTCGGGTGGAGCCGCTTCCTGCTCGGCGGCCTCGGATCGCTCATCGCCGGCATCTTCATCGTGGTGCCCTTCCTCGGCATGCGCATCGAGCGGCTCAAGCCGCTCTTCGCACAGGATCCCTTCGCACAGGCGAACCTCGATGCGGCCGTTCACTGGACCGGACTGGAAGCGCTGGCGGGCTTGCTGTTGTTGGGTGCATTGCTCACCGGCCATTGGCTGCATGGTCGGGCGCGTTACCGCGAAGCCTTAATGGTGGTGTTCGGTGGGGGTGCGTTGTTCGTCACCACCTCCCTATTCTTCTTCATCAACCGCATCGAGGGCTATTCACAGCGCGCAGCGATCGATTTCTTCGCGGGGCGAAAGGGCGAACGTTGCTACGTGATCACGAAGAATTACAAGAGCTACGCCCACCTGTTCTATACCCGCAAGCCACCTGTCACCGACCCGCGTGCACACGACGAGGAATGGCTGTTGTACGGCGACATCGACCGGCCGGTGTATGTGGTGTGCAAGGTCACCGCAGCGGAAGAGGTGGCGGCCGTGAGGACCTTGTTGGAAGTGGGTCGCCAGAACGGGTTCGTGTTCTTCAGGAGGGAGCCTTGAGCACCGTTGGTCACGACCATTAGGAAGTTCGGTATCAAGCAATTAGCTTTCGGTACCAAACCACCACCGATGCGATCGACCCTTACCCTTCGTGCCGCCTTGATCGGCACTATTTCATGGGCTTGCAGTGCAGGCCTTCACGCGCAAGGAGACACCTGTACCACGGCCCTTCCGGTGATCACCGGTGTTCACCTGGCCGATGGTCCTACCAGCGGTGATGGACAAGGTGGCGTTGCTGCCTGCGGCGCTGGTCAGGATGGCGACTGGTATCTGTACACGCCGTCATTCACTGGCACCATCACCATCACGAGTTGTCATCCTCTCAACAACCAGACCGACGATGATACCTACGTCAAAGTGATGACTGGTGAATGTGGAACATTGACGTGCATCGGATACAATGATGACATGGGAAGCGGCAATTGTCCGAATTACAGCTTCGCGTCATACATGGAGGTCCAGGTCACAGCGGGCGAGAACTACTACATCGTCTGGGTGGACACCTTCGATGAGGACGCGTTCTACTGGGAATTGAGCGAGTGCGCTGGCACAGTGACCGGTGTGACCTACGGCGATGCCAACAGCAACGGCACGCGCGAAACGGAGGAGGACCAAGTGGACGTGATGCTGCAGATCGAACCGGGGGGGATGTACCGCTCCGCAAGCAGCGACCCTTATTCTTTCTGCTCCGACCTGGGAACCTACACGGTCACCGTCCCGAACCCGCCCTTGTACCACACCGTGGTGCCTGCTTCACAGAGTTACACCATCGCTGCACAAGGCGATCAGATCACTGGCCTCGACTTCGCACTCCAACCCACACCGGGTATCTACGATGCTAGCGTTGCGCTGTGGGGATGGAACCCTTGGATCGGCAATAACACCGTGCTGCACATCAGCTATGCCAACATCGGCACAGAGACCGTGGATGCCACCGTGGCCCTTACGCTGGACCCGCTGCTCTCCTATGTGGAAGCGACCGTGGCCGAGACATCCGTGAGTGGACAGGTAGTGACCTGGGACCTGGGCCCGTTGGCTGCTGGTGCGAACGGTACCATCACCGTGACCATTTTCACCTCCATCACTGCGGAGCCCAATGAGGCGGTGAGCAACACCGTTGCCATCACCACCACACAGACCGACATCAACGCGGCCAACGACAGCGATGTGCTCAACGGCATCGCCACCACGGCCTACGACCCCAACGACAAGCGCGTCGACTTCGAGACCATCACCCCGGACGATGTTGCTGACCAAAAGCCCTTGGAATACATCATCCGCTTCCAGAACACCGGGAATGCGCCAGCCGTGAACGTGGTGATCAAGGATTCGCTGGACAGTGATTGGGACCTGAGCACCTTCGAGATGATCGGCGCCACGCACCCGTACACTGTTACGGTCTCCAACGAGGTCGCCATCTGGACCTTCGCCAACATCTTCCTGCCCGACAGCTTCGTGGATCCCTTGGGCAGCATCGGCAGCTTCAGCTACCGTATGACGCCCAAGAACACGCTGGTTCTTGGCGACCAGCTCACCAACCGCGCCGACATCTATTTCGACTACAACGATCCGGTGCTCACGAACACCACAGTCACCACCGTGGCAATGCCCACCGGTATCGATGCTATGAACGAGAACAATGGGCTGCGTATGCACCCCTCGCCCAGCAATGGACAGGTCAACATCACTTGGACACGTGCCGATGTGATGAACGCGCAGCTGATCGTACTGGACGCATTGGGCCGAGTGGCCACCACAGTGTCCTTGAACCAGCTGGCCGCACAGAGCACCCGCACGATCGACCTCAGCACACTGGCGCCCGGCACGTACACGGCCTGGCTACAGGGTACGGGCGTGGAGGCACGCAGCCGCTTCGTCATCCAGCGCTGAACAACACTGTATGCATAAGGAAGGGCGCTCTGCGGGGCGCCCTTCCTTATTCCGGACCTTCGCACCATGGACCTGTCCCACATCCTCACGCACCTCGGCGAAGAACGGGAACGCGGCTACGACGCTGTGGTTCCGCCCATCGTGCAGAGCGGCAATTTCACCTACCCTACTGTGGCCGTCATGCGCGCCACCGTGCAACGGGAGATGGAACGTCCGCTCTACACACGCGGCTTCAACCCCACCGTGGGTATGCTGCGCCAAAAGCTCGCCGCGCTGGAGCACGCCGAGGATGCACTGGTCTTCAGCAGCGGTAGTGCCGCCATCGCCGCAGCAGTGATGAGTTTCGTGAAGGCCGGCGACCATATCGTGTGCGTGGAGAAGCCCTACAGTTGGACGAAGAAGTTGCTGGTGGAACTGCTGGAGCGCTTTCAAGTGTCGCACACCTTCGTGGATGGCACCGATGCGGAGAACTACCGTCGCGCCATCCGGCCCACCACCAAGTTCTTCATCACCGAGAGCCCCAACTCGCTCACCTTCGAGTTGCAGGACCTAGCGGCCGTGTCGGCCATTGCCAAGGAGCACGGTATCCTCACCTTGTGCGACAATAGCTTCAACAGTCCGCTGTTCCAGAACCCCATCGACCTGGGGATCGACCTGGTGGCGCACAGCGGCACGAAGTACCTCAACGGCCACAGCGACGTGGTGGCGGGCGTATTGGCGGGCAGCGCCGCGCACATCCGGCAGGTGATGAGCCGGGAGTTCATGACCCTCGGTGCTGTGCCCTCACCCCACGATGCATGGCTGTTGATGCGCGGACTGCGCACCTTGGAACTGCGCGTGAACCGCAGCGCCGACAACGCCGAACGCGTGGCCCGTTACCTGGAGGGACATCCCAAGGTGAAGCGTGTGTACTGGCCGGGCCTGGAGAGCCATCCACAGCATGCGCTCGCGCTGCGGCAGATGAAGCGTGTGGCGGGCTTGATGAGCATCGAACTGGACGCACCTGATGAGGCCGCCGTGGAGCGCTTCTGCGACAGCCTTCAACGCTTCCTTATCGCCGTGAGCTGGGGCGGCTATGAGAGCCTGCAATGGCCGGTGTGTGCGTTGAAAGGGCCCAGCGGTTACTACACCGAACTACCCTTCACCATGATCCGCTTGTACATCGGAATCGAGGATGCCGACGTGCTGATCGCGGACCTGGAGCAGGGCTTGGCGCGGATCTGACGGACCATCAATGTCCAGAACCACTGTCAGAAACGGGCACGAAGCGCGATCACCCAGTTGCGGCCCGGAGCCGTGATCCCCGATGAATAGGGCCGGTACCGTTGATCGCTCAGGTTCTCCACACCACCCGTGATCTGCAACGTCCGGTTCAATTGGAAACTCCCTCTCAGGCCGACCGTGTACCATCCCGGTGAATAGGGGTCGCCGTTACCGTCCAGCGCATAGAGCGGAGCCTTGGCTTGTTCGCTCGGGGGCAGTTCGTCGTGATCGAAGCCCGCACTGTACTGTGTGGATAATTCCACACGAAGTCGCTCACGTGTCCAGCTCACGCTGGCTTGTCCGAACGGAGGTGGGGCATGGCGTAAGGGCACATCACCAGTATTCGCATCATCCTGCTCCACACCCTGCTGCCACGAATAGCGCAGCGTAAGACCGAAGGATCGGCCGACCGCAGCATCAACACCGAACAGGAAGCCGAATACCCGTGCTTCCGCCGCGTTCTGGATCGCATCCACGCGACTCGGTTCACCATCGTATGCTATCGTATCCCGGCCATCCAGGGTGAAAGGCCTGCGGACCATGGCATTGTCCAATAGCGAATGGTACGCGGTGCCTGTCAACCTCAAGCGCTCCTGTACGACCTTCTCGATGCCGACCTCCGCTGAATAGGCGTACTCGGCGCTCAGATCGGGGTTGGGTACGATCACCGCACCTGCTTCACTGTCGAAGACCTTGCCGATATCGTCGATGTTGGGAGCCCGGAACCCGCTGCTCAGGTCCAGGCCCAACTTCCACCCCGTCCCGGGCCTGAAGGCCATACCCAGGTTGCCTGTGAACGCGCTGTTCGCGAGTGTGGTGCGTGTGGCGGGATACGGAAAGAGCGTGGTATCGAAGAAGCAGTCCAGCGCGGACCAGTTGAAACGTCCTCCGCCGGAGAGTGTGATGCGTTCCGAAAGGTCATGCAGCACGCCGAGATACGCGGATGCCATGGCCCAGCGGGAACCATCAGGGTAGCGGGAGTTGATGACCTGCTGCACGCCACTCACCTGGTCCACACGAACACCTTTGGACCCTACCGTATTGTTGACCCATTCAGCACCATAGAACAGCTGGGTGCGCGCATTCAGTTCCTTCTCCAGGTCCAGGTTGATGCCGATACCTTCCACCACCTCGGTCTGTGTGCGCAAGGACGCACTGCGGAAGTTGCGGTCATTGCGACTCTCTGTATAGTTCTGAAGGGCCAGTGTCATGCGGGCCTTGCTCCAGGGTCCTGATCGCGCGTTGTGGCGCAATTGCAGACTGGTCATCAACCAGCGTTGCGGGCCATAGTACCATTCAGCGGATCGTGGTGCCCCGTTCCGGGTCTCGATCAGGCGGTCGTACCGAGGCACGTCGCTGGTGGTGCTGAAGTGGAGGTGTGCGGCGACCTCCAAGGCCTTCGTGGGCCGATAGGCGAGCTTGCCGAGGAAGTTCATGTTGGTGTAGCCACTTCCGCGTTGGAGCTGTGGATCGACATTGACCACCTGGCTATCCAGTACATCGATCGTACGCACATACCAGGGCCGCAGGTAGTCGTCCGGACCATTGGTGCCCATGCGCAGGTCGTCGAAGCGGGTCACCGTGGCACTGCCCACGAAGGCCAGCTTACGTCCACCCAAGCCGATGTCCACATGCCCCGCCAGTTCGTTCGCCGCGGTGGCGTAACGCAGCATCGCTCCTCCGCGCGCGAGCAGGGTACTGTCCGAGCTGAATCGCGGACGAAGTAGGTGGATGTCGATGACCCCGCCGATGGCGTCGCTGCCGTAGGTCATGGCACCGGGACCATGGAGCACCTCGGCCCGTTCCAAGGAGTACGGATCGGCGCTGATGATGTTCTGGAGGTTCCCGGATCGATAGATGGCGTTGTTCATGCGTACGCCATCCACCACGATGAGGAGTCGATTGGCCGCAAAGCCTCGGACCATGGGGCTTCCACCGCCAAGTTGACTGCGCTGCATGAACACCTCCCCGGTCTGTTGCAGCATATCGGCAGCGGTACCGGGGTTGGCGAAGGACACGTCGCGCGGGCTGACCACCGTGATACGATCCGGGATCCGTTGGCTCTCTTGTTCCCACCGTGCCGCACTGATGATGACCTCTTGGAAGGCGAACGGCGAACGGATCAATGCCAAAGGCGCTGTGAGCTTCGACAACGCTTCATAGGACCATATCAGGGTCTCATAGGCCAACATGCGTACCACGATGCTATCCAACCCTCGGAACGCATGGATATCGACACGCCCCTTGGCATCGGTGACCGCGAAGGTTCCGGATCGCGCATGATGGAAGGTGGCGCCTTCCAAGGGTTGCCCCGCGACCCGATCCACCACCGACACCGACTGTGCACGCGATTCCCCGACCAGCAGGATCGCAAGGAACGCGATGTACAACACACCTGCCCATTGACGTAGCGGAGATGCCGGCATTCGCTCGTTCAAGAGATATGCGGCCAAACTTAACGACCGACGACCATGCGGATGTGGACCACGTTCGAGCGGAGTGGATACCGGTTGTGGTATGGACTCATAAACACCTGGGATCTCATTGGACCTCGATACTCTCGAATAATTGCCCAACCCGTTGTGGTGCAGCCCTACGGGAGGGGAGGATGGCGGGCTCTCGATACCCCCTACTTCTTCCGGAAGAACAAGCGGATCGGCACACCCGTGAAGCGCCAATGCTCACGAAGGCGGTTCTCCAGGAAGCGCTCATAGCTGGGCTTGATGTACTGCGGCAGGTTGCAATAGAACACGAACGAAGGCACGTAGGTGGGCAATTGTGAGATGAACTTGATGGTCACCTGCTTGGCCTTGTACATCGGCGGTGGTTGGCGCTCGATGATGGGCAACAACACATCGTTGAGCTTACGCGTGGGAATGCGACGTTTGCGATCCTCATACACCTGCATGGCCAACTCCATGGTCTTCAGGATGCGTTGCTTCTCCAGCACCGAGATGAAGAGCACGGGCACATCGGTGAACGGCTCGATGCGCTTCTTCACATCGGCTTCAAAAGCCTTCATGGTATTGGTCTCCTTGGCGATGAGGTCCCACTTGTTCACCAGCACCACCAGCCCCTTTCCGTTCTTCTGGATGATGGACAGGATGTGCAGGTCCTGTTGCTGGACCCCTTCCTGTGCATCGATCATGAGCAGACACACGTCGCTGTCCTCGATGGCACGCACCGAGCGGAGGACGCTGTAGAATTCGATGTCCTCCTCCACTTTGCTCTTTCTTCTGATGCCAGCGGTGTCCAGCAGCGTCACATCGAAACCGAAGACCTTCCAACGGGTGTTGATGGGATCGCGTGTGGTGCCGGCAACAGGAGTAACGATGTTCTGTTCCCGTCCCAACAACGCGTTCACCAACGAGGATTTCCCAACGTTGGGCTTCCCGACAATGGCGAACTTCGGCACATCGGCCTCCTCTTCCTCGGAGGGTTTGGTGAAGCTCTTCACCAGATCGTCCAGGATCTCACCGGTCCCAGCCCCGGATGCTGAGGACAGGTTGTACACCTCACCGAGCCCGAGTGCATAGAACTCTGCAGCAGCCAACTGTTGTTTCTGCTCATCCACCTTGTTGGCCACGAGCATCACAGGCTTCTTGGCGCGACGAAGACGAACAGCGATGGCCTCGTCCATGCCGGTGATCCCATCGTACACGTCCACCAGGAAGAGGATCACATCGGACTCCTCCACAGCCAGGTCCACTTGTTTGCGGATCTCGGCCTCGAAGATGTCATCACTGCCCGTGATATATCCTCCGGTATCGATGACGCTGAACGTGACCCCGTTCCATTCAGCTTTGCCGTAGTGGCGGTCGCGGGTGGTGCCCGCCGTGGGATCGGTGATGGCCTCTTTACTCTCGATCAAGCGGTTGAAGAGGGTGCTTTTCCCCACATTGGGACGACCTACGATGGCGACGATATTGCTCATGTTCTTCGTTCGTGGCGTGTGGCGGTCAGCGCGTTGCGCGGTCCATCAGTAGCCGTATTTCTTCAGTTTGGCCGCATCCTCCCGCCAATCGGGGTCCACCTTCACCTTCAGGTCGAGGAAGACCTTGCGATCGATGTACTTGGAAATGGCGATCCGCGAGTAGGTGCCCAAGCGGCGCAGCGCATCCCCCCCCTTGCCGATGATGATGCCTTTCTGACTGTCCCTCATCACGATCACATCCGCTTGGATACGCACGATGTCCGGTGCCTCCTCATAGCTGTTCACCACGACCTGTGTGCTGTACGGGATCTCCTGTTTGTAGATGGTGAGGATCTTCTCCCGGATCAGCTCGCTCACGAAGAAGCGCATGTTCCGATCGCTCAGTTCGTCCTTGGGGAAATATGCGGGATGTTCAGGTAGTTGTTGGATGAGATAGTCCCGAAGCTCTCTCACATTGAGTCCATGCAGCGCCGAGAGCGGCACCACCTTGGCATCCGGGAATTCGTGTTTCCAGATCTCAAGCGCGGCAAGGATCGTGGCTTCATCACCGGTATCCACCTTGTTGACCAGCAATACCATGGGCCCCTTGAACCAGCGTGCACGCTTCAACAGTTCCTCCGATCGCTCCGGTCGCTGGCCCAGTTCCACCATCACCACGAGAATGTCGGCATCGCTGAGTGATTCGTTCACCGCATCCATCATGCGTTCTTGCATGGGGTACTGCGGATCGAGGATGCCGGGCGTATCGCTGAGCACGACCTGGTGGTCAGGTCCGTTCAAGAGCCCGAGGATACGATGGCGCGTGGTCTGGGCCTTGGGGTTCACGATCACCAGTTCCTCGCCCAACAAGGCATTGAGCAAGGTGCTCTTGCCTGTGTTCGGTTCCCCGATGATGTTGACGTATCCGGCCTTGTGTGCCATGGGATGGTGGTTCAGCACTAAACTGAAGAACCCGGCTTTCGCCGGGTTCTCTTGTAGCGGGGGCAGGACTCGAACCTGCGGCCTTCGGGTTATGAGCCCGACGAGCTACCATCTGCTCCACCCCGCAATGGACCGCAAATGTAGTCTTTCCTCACGAACCCGATCCAACTTCTTTTTCAGGGAAGCACTTTTACCGCGATGGGTGCCAGGTCACGCACGTGGCCTTGACCACTGGAAAGCCGCGCTCTGATGCCATCCACGAAAACTTGATCCCCCGGACGTAGTGCATCCAGGACTTCCAGCATCTCCGGGGTGAAGGCATTCCCCGTCGCCTCCTGGAAGACCGGTGGGCCACCCTTGCGGACGATCGATAATTGGAAGCGCTGCACCTTCCAGGGATCATCGAACTCAGCCCCGATGGGCTTGGCCACGACCCCTTGAGAGGCGCTCAACTTGGATCGTGCAGCCTTGGTGTCCGAAGGATCCAGGCCGGCGATGTAGGCGGTGGGAGGTGGCAGGTCCTTCACCCGGAAACGCACCGGCCCCACGCGGCGGGTGGTCCCATCGGGACGTGATACCGTGGCATGGACCTCAACGGTGCTGGCGGTCATGCCGCTGGCCACCCAACCTTGACCCGCACGCGTGATCCGCCCACTGGTGATGGAGGCACTCACACGGTCTGCCGGTATACCAGGCACGGACAGGTCGATGGGATTGTCCACCCCGCGGTAGAGCACATTCATCTTGGTGGGCGACGCCACCAGTAAGGGGGCCATCACCTGGTAGGTGGCCGTGTAGGACTGAAGAGTCGGGCCATCGGGCCCCTGCACCGTGATGGTGCCTTGCACCTGCCGCTCCCCCACCACATCGGCAGACAGGCGTAGCTTGGCTTTACCATCAGCGCCCACAGGGATCGGAGTTCCGGACCCCAAGGTCACTACCGGCGAATTCTGCGGGTCGTAGGCCGCCAGGAAGACATCCGCGCGGAAGGAGTCGCCGAGCATCACCAGGTCGCTTTGCGGGATCACCGCGGTGGTCAGTCTGCTGAAACTGTGATCGCCTGCACTGACGGAGCGATGGAGCCATCGCAACACATCGTGCTCCGCATGCCGGATATCGGCCTGCAGCTTGGACAGGGTGGCCACCCCGGCGGCCAGGGGCACATCGTAGAAATTGATGGATTCCCAGTTGTTCATCGTGCCGGAGGCATCGCGCCGGTCCTGCAGATCGAAGAGGAGGTCCAGTGAGGCCGCCAGCTCGGGACCGCGGTTGCCCACCAGGCTCTTCAACGAATCGCGGAACTGCCCGATCCGGACCTTCAGGTCATACGCTCCGTTCGCCGACCGGTGCGGGGAGGCGGGTTCGCTGCCGATCATGCGGGTGGTGAGCACATCGCGATCGTCCTTGGCTTCCAAGGCAAGAAGCTGGCGCAGTGTATCGCGTCCGGTACCATCGTCGGCCCGCACCTGGTGCAGTTCCAGACCATCGGCCTCGGCCATCAGATCCGCCTTTAAGCGGTGGATGTCCCTTACGAGGCTATCGGCCTCCGCCTTGATGCGTCGTGCTTTAGCGTTCACAGGTCCATACTTCCCGGGGATCCGTTCGGCATCATCGGATAGGACAGCGTACTCTACGAGGGAGCGTTGCGCGGTGGCCTGTTCGCTGCGCTCCAGATCCCTGTTGAGCACGGCGAAGGCATCGAGCACCTCCTTGCTCACGTTCATGGCGAGCATGGCGGTGAGCACCAGGTACATCATGTTGATCATTTGCTGCCGCGGGGGCATCTTCGCACTGGCCATGGTAAAGGGTATTGGCACCAACGCTGCGGTGCGCGGTGTACCCTCCACAATGCGAAGCGCGCTGGACGGTAACGCCGGAAGCGATCAGGCGAGCTCCTCCAACTGGGCGGAGGCTTGCTCCCATTCCTGCATCACAGCAGCGATACGCTGGGCCAGGTCACCAAGCTGTTCATAGCCCTTCTGCATCTCCTCGGCAGAGCGACCGCCCTTCATCACCTCGGCCTGAAGGGACTTCTCCTGGGCCTCCAGCTCCGCGAGTTGTTTCTCCAAACGTTCCACCAGGTTCTGCACCTTGCGACGGTCCTTTTCGCGGTCGCGTTTGTCGCGCTGCTCGCTGCCCTTGGCGTTCTTCTCCTCCTTGGCCCTTGCGGAGGATTTTCCGATATCCGCGCCTTGCAAGGCCTTGCGCTTCTCGATCAGTTCCAGGATGTCCATGTGCTGATCGCGGATACGGAACTCGTCCAGCTCCAACAAGCGGTGGGTCAACCCTGTGAGGAAGTCCCGGTCGTGGCTGACGAGTAGGAAGGTACCGTCGTAGTTCTTGAGCGCCTCCTTGAGCACATCCTTGCTCTGGATGTCCAAGTGGTGGGTGGGTTCGTCCAGGATCAGGAAGTTGAGGGGTTTGAGGAGCATGCAGCAAAGCGCGAGACGAGCGCGCTCGCCTCCGCTGAGGACCTTCACCTTCTTGTCCACATCCTCACCGCTGAACATGAACGCGCCCAACATCGCACGAACACGAACGCGGTTGTCATCACTGGCAGCATCCTCCGCGGTCTCGATCACGGTACGTTTCGGGTCCATGCGCTCAGGCATGTCCTGGGCGTAGTATCCGATGATCACATTGTGTCCCAGCTTTATCTCGCCCTCATACGGCTCCTCCCCCATGATCATGCGCACCAAGGTGGACTTCCCTGTACCGTTGGCGCCGACCATGGCCAAGTGTTCCCCCTTTGCCAAAGTGAGCTCGGCATTCCTGAAGATCCGCTTGTCACCGTAGGCCTTGCTCACATCCTTCACCTCGCATACGATCTTGCCGGAAGCAGGTGCAGGAGGGAATTTCACCAACATCTTACGCAGGTCCTCGTCCTCCACCTCGATGCGGTCCAACTTATCCAGCTTGGTGATCAGGCTCTGCGCAAAAGCAGCCTTACTTGCCTTGGCCCTGAACTTGTTGATCAGGTCCTCGGTCTCTTTGATATAACGTTGTTGCTCTTTTGCAGCTGAAGCCTGTTGTTGGCGCTCAACCTTTCGGAGTTCAACGTATTGGCTCCAAGGCACCTTACGATCGATGATCCGACCGTTACTGACCTCCAGTGTGCGCTTGGTGAGGCGGTCCAAGAAGGTCTTGTCGTGGGATATGAGCACCAGGGCCGCGGGATAGGTCCGCAGCAGATCCTCAAGCCATTGAATAGCGGGCAGATCAAGGTGGTTCGTGGGCTCGTCCAGCAACAAAAGGTCGGGTTGCAACAAGAGGAGTCTTGCCAATTCAGCACGCATGCGCCAACCACCGCTCAGCTCGCTCATCAGGCGGTGCATATCCTTCTCCACGAAACCGATGCCCTTGAGCATACGCTCGATCTGCATATCATGATCGGCCGCGCCAATGGCATTGAGGCGTTCATGGGCGTGCGCAAGCAACGTGGCCAGTTCGATGGCCTCCTCGTCCGTGGTGGCCTTCTCCAGGTCCTTCTCAATGCGCTCCAGCGATGCGTTCAGGGTGATGGCCTCCTCGAAGGCCTTCTCTGCGACCTGCCAAGGGGTGAGCTCCAGGTTATGGGCCATCTCCTGGGGCAAATAACCGAGGGTGAGTTCCTTGGGTTTGCCGATGGTGCCCTTGTCATAGGGCTGCTGGCCGGCCATGATCTTCAGCAATGTGCTCTTGCCGGCACCGTTGCGTCCCACGAGGCCTATGCGGTCCTCACTACCGATGAAGAAGGAGATGTCATCGAACATCGGCCGTTGACCGAAATGCAGGGTAAGGCCTTGTACTGTGATCATCGCTGGAAGTCGCCTGTTGGGCTGAAAAAGCCCGCAAAAGTAGTCATCCTGAACGGGTTGCCGTGCGGATCAGTAGTTCCACAGGTCGAAGTGGAGCCGGAATAGCTGCTCACGGACACCCTCGGCCTCCAACAGCGCATCCAGTCCGATCTTGTATTCGTCCGTGCTCCGGTACATGGCGTTCCCCACCTTCAGGATGGTCCCTTGGAACCTTCGGGTGGCGAACAGTTCCTCAAAGCTGTGGTCGGTCCCATCCACATCGCGGTAGGCCAGCCAGCGGGCGAAGAGCGGGCGGCATTCGGGGAAGTACAGCCAGAACAGGGGCGCATGGCCGCGCAGTTCACCGTCCGTTCCGCGCACTTCCAGCATGGTCACCATATGGTCGTAAGTATAGAACCGCTTGCAGTAACGACCCGCCTGGTGCTAGCGATCCAACCGTTCCACCAAGCTCCTGGGGACCAGGTTCAACAGCTAGGACAGCAACGGCGGTCCAGTAAAGAGGCCACCTTGGCCTTTGGTTCGGCTCTTGGCGTCAGACACCTTGAACCTACAAACCGAAGGGGTCTCACGCCCCCTTCATCTTTTACAGAACTTCACGCCTTACCCGGACACCACTGACTCTTGGATACAGGTACTGCATGACCGCTAACATGCATTCGAGGTGATAGAAATTGAACATCTTTGCTACTCAAACCCAAGAGCCATGATACGTCCGTACACCCTCATCGCATCGCTCATATTGCTGACCACCGGTCTCCGTTCGCAGAGCATCACTATCACCTTCGATGCCACGCTAAATGGTGCGTCGATCCCCTTGGATAGTATTCTGGTGATGAACCTGACGGCTGGTGGTGACACCACGATCTATTTTCCTGATAACGAGCTGGTGTTGATCACTGTTGGTATCCGTGAGGCGGGATCCCCTGATCTTGCGATGCGGAGCCTACCTAATCCGTTTGCTGGCAGTACGGAAGTGATGCTGGAGGCCGCAGGTGGTGTGGCCGTTATCGCATTGTACGATATAGCCGGTCGTGAAATTGTTTCGCAGGCTGCAAACTTGACGGCTGGTGTACATCGGTTCCGTGTAAACTGCGAACGGGCGGGTGTGCATCTGCTCTCAGTGACACAGGGTGGTGTTCGCCGCACGATCCGTTTGATGGCCACCGAGGGAAAGGGTACGGCGAGTGTTATGCACTTGGGTGGCTCCGAGCGCGGGATGCCGAAGTCCGATCGCTCTTTGTTCACGTGGAGTGCCGGGAATGAACTCCGCTATACCGGCTATGTAACTGGCGCCGGCGTGGTGAATAGCGCAGCGATCGATGAGGTCCCGGTCGCTTCTGCAACCCGCACCTTCGTGTTGACCACCGTAGATAATTGTTCGGGCGCGTCAACCGTAACCGACATTGATGGCAACATCTACCCAGTGGTTTCCATTGGCAACCAATGTTGGATGGCCGCCAACCTGAAAACAACCCGCTACACCGATGGCAGCACTATCCCGAACGTAACGGACGATTTCGCTTGGTCTCAGCTAACCAGCGGTGCGTGGAGCAACTACAACAATAGCGCAGCCAATGATGCCATCTATGGCAAGCTCTACAATTGGTATGGTGCGATGAGCGGCAATATTTGCCCAGAGGGCTGGCATTTACCCACGGATACTGAGTGGAAGGAGCTGGAACTGGCCTTGGGAATGCCTTCTGGTGAGGTGAACAACGATGGTCTGAGGGGCGCTGGGCAGAATGTAGGCGGCAAGATGAAGGCTACTACTTTATGGAATGCCCCTAACACCGGCGCCACCAATGAAAGTGGTTTCTCAGGCCTTCCGGGCGGCTACCGCGTCTACCTCAGTGGTAGCTTCAACGAACTTGGCGGCTATGGCGGCTGGTGGAGTGCCTCTGAGACTGGTACTATTGGCGGGGCTTGGTTCCGCTACCTAGACAACGCCGTTGTAGGTGTCTCCCGGTACTACACTAACTTGAGTAATGGTTTGTGTCTACGTTGCGTGAGGGATTGACCAATTTTCGATTGTCCCTTGGGGTGGGCGGAAACTGGTCTTATCCTCTACATCATTATTGATCCGGCCCTGATGATAATCGGCACAATCTGTGGATTTTGTGCTGGCATGCGCGAGACCGATAGCAGGAAGTTGTCGATGCCGGAGCTCAACGAGCGTCCTCGTCAAGCGCTGCAATTCCGGATCAAGGGCATGGGCTGAAAGAAACTGCCGAATTATGCGGCATATCGCGCAAAACGCTGAACCAGGCTTGGCTGAGGTGGTAGAGATAATCAGGACAGGTGACCAGCTGAAGTGGTTTGGAGACACCCGAATGCACGAAATCTCAAGTCTAATTCTTAACCACACGCTGTATTGCCTTGGTCCCATCCATCAAATCCACTTGTATCATGTAAAGTCCTGCATCGTAGTTGCTCATGTCCAGCGCGAATGGATCGGAGGTAACGGTGATCGATGATACCGCTCGCCCTGCCGCATCACGAAGCGTGATGGAGCGAGGCTTGGTACCCGCGTCGAACTTCAGTATGCATGCCGAATGAATTGGATTCGGTGAAACTGAAAAAGCCGGTTCTACCACTTCCCCTACTCCCACATCACCAGCCTGGAGCCTTACGATCCATACATCACTACCGCCATGATTGCCGCTCACATCAAAGTCGTTAGAGACAGTTGAACCAGCCATGATGTACCCATCCGAAGTACTCAACACGCGCGCCGCTTCATCGTCGTCAAGACCGCCAAAGCAACGTTGCCAAATGAGTTGCCCCAGCCCATCAACAGCTATCAACCAAGCATCACTCAAAGTGCCATGAAGTCCGGCGACATCCCCATCCGTTGAGTTGGTTTTGCCAGCCACAACGTACCGACCAACCGCATCCTGAATGACGGAGTTACCTTGATCATACCAACCAGAACCACCAAACTCTTGTCTCCATTGCTGGTTTGCAGTGCTCCCGGATTTGATAATGAGTAAATCGCTTCTTAAGGACCAACCCACTGCGATGCTTCCGCCGTTCACAGATCCAGCACAACCCAAGAGCCTCCCGTTTGGGCTTAGGTTTACACCAGAAGCACCACCGAACAGCGTTGCAGTCACAAAAGACTCCTGCCCTGCGTAACCCACAGAGGTCGTACCGCCAGGACATTCACAGATCGCCCCACCTACAGCACCAGATGGCCCACCGCTAGCTGCACCACTCGTACCAATCGTAATTCCATTGTAATCATACGTGTAAGTCTCGGGAGGAGAACCGGCAACAGCATCGAAATGATGATAAATAGTATCTGCAATACATATCACGTCGACTGATGTTTCCTCAAATAGACCACCCGAGGGATGCAGAAAATTCTGCCAAATAATATTACCATTTAGATCAATTCGAACCGTCCATCCTGAGATATCGTTAGGAAAAGTGCCTGCTCCTGTTCCTATAAGATCTCCGTCTTCTGATTCTGTATTGCCGGTGAAGACATACCCGGCCGAATTGTTCAACACAGCGATGGCTTTCGAATTATCAGAAGCGCTACCTCCATAGCAACGCTGCCATTCGATTTCACCGGCTTCGTCAATTTTCACAACCCAAATGTCAGACAATCCGTGGTTGCCTGACACATCTCCATTGTTCGAGTATGTGTCACCGACAATAATGTAACCACCATCAGGTGTAGCCTCCATATCCCTCGCCACATCGTCACCGGACCCACCCAAACACCGCTGCCACAGCACATTGGGGGGGGGATTGTGCTTGTAGTGGAAGGCACTCTACTAAGAGGACAAAAAGAGAGACGAGGCATCGTGCTGTGCGTGACATGGGCGTCGTTGGGTTTAGGAACAGCTTGGGAAGCTACAGTTGTTTGCAACGAAGGTGTTGAGAGGAAGCACAAAAATCTTCCACTGCCCGGTAGCATAGCAATTCCATGCAGTTACCGATTGACCGGGTGCCACTCCGGCATCGAACGTACCATCAGCAGTAGAATACCAGTTCCCGCTATTGAGTTCGATGCACACCCCGATCCTGATCGGCTGGCTACTTTGGTTGGTCATTGTCAGGGTAATGCCTCCATTGGGTTCGCCACACATGTCGCTCATTACCGCATTTACGGTCACATAGCTGGGATTCAACTGCCAATTGCAGGTTCCCGTCGAGCCTCCACAACTACCCATATCGCTCGAACTGATGCCACGTAGTGTGCATCCTCCGTCGGTTACATTGATCGTGCCGCTGTATGTATCTCCATCACTCCTCGTTGCGCACCAGTTGTACGCTCCAGCAGGGCGTATCGCCGTGATGGCCGTACCGCTGATACTCTGCCCACATGTTGGACTTCCCTGTGTGTAATACTGAGTGAACCCACCCAAATTCGTCCCTCCAAAAGTCAAAGACGATATCGCGATGTTTGCGTTTGGAGTGCAGTAGAAAGTTACCGCGCCATTTCCCGCGCCATAGGGGTTGGAGCCAACCTGTCCGCCCCCGCCGTTTGCTGGCGGAACAGGCTCCTCTTCCTCACAGGCCTGCATAGCAAAGGCAAGGACAAGAAGCAGGTAAATAGGTAGCCGTTTCATGTGGTAGTTCTTGATGGTGAGGTTCCTTTTATAGTATCACTAAGGCGAGTGGCGTGCCGCAGGGAATCAGAAGGAGTGGTGGGGGGAATACGGCACAATTCAAACCTAAAGGATTGGCAGGAATGGCTGAGCTAATATAGAGCAGATTGCATTCAATTCAACCCAATGGCCAAGGCTATCGTGTTTCGTAATCAACTGATGATGAATAGGTTTGTATGGGTACAAAAAAGCGAACAGGTCCGAAGGGGACCTGTTCGCTTAAGAACTTAGCTCGTGTCAGAAGTTCCAGAGGTCGTGCTCGAACTCAAAGAGCTGTTGCTTGATCTCCTCACCCACCAGCAAGGCGTTCAGGCCATTCTTGTACTGTGTGATACCCCGGTCGTACACGTTGCTCCACTTGGTGATGTAGCTGCTGAACTGGCGTTTCCAGAAGATATCCTCGAAGCTGCGCCGCTCCGCATCGTTCTCCCGGTTGAAGGCATCCCAGTTCGCGAAGACATAGCGGCACTCGGGGTAGTATAGCCAGAACAGCGGGGTATAGCCCCTGATCTCGCCGTCCTCACCGCGCATCTCCTTCATCGGAGCGATGCCCAGGATGCGGATGTCCATCGTGGAGCGCTGCTTGTCGAAGATCCAGTCCTCCTTGATGTTGTACATCATGATGTCCCGGCTCTCCAGGTTGATCTCCTGCACCACCGGCTCATATTCGCCGGTCTCCAGACTTTCGGTCCACTGGGTGTCCAGGCGGGTGAAGAGCTCCTTCAGCTCACTGGCAAGCAGCGGTTTCGTGAACTCATCATCGGTCCCCACCGGTCCCACGCTGTAGGCGGTGATGGAACCGTCCACCATGAGACCCTGACGGATCACATCGAAGAGGCTCTTGCGGTCGTTGATGGCCTCCGTGGGGAAATACAACGGATGGTTCATCTTCTCCCGCAGGTCGATGGTGCGCCAGACCCGTCGGGCCCACATCACATCGGCCTCTCGGATCGGTGAATAAGGCACCACCCGCTTCGTCTTGGTGTGTTCCTTGATATAGGCACCATCGAGGACGGTCTGAGCTGCAGCAAGTGAGGGCGTGCAGATACCAGCGACCATAAGGGTCGCAGCGGCTATCAGGTTCTTCAGGTTGCGCATCATGGTGCTAGGGATCAATGGGGTTACACCACCTTGAACGAAAGTCCACCAAGGTTACGTACGGTTCCATCCGGGCCACGTGCTTTGATGCCTTCGATGTAGACCTTCTGTCCAGGCTTCGCCTTCTGGAACATTTCCTTCATTTCTGCGCTTACCGCAGCGCCTTTCACGGATTTCTCCAAGGGAACACCGTTCACGATCATCGTTACCCGGTACTCCACCATCTCGAATTTCAAGTCGAACTCGAAGTTCTCCATCTTGGCGATCACGCCCGCAGCAGCGGTCAATTCGGCCTTCTTGATGTTCTCGTCGTTCACACTCTTCCCCGCGAAATAGGGACTGGGATTCGGAACGTTCTTCACGCGGAACTTCATTCCAGGCATGGCTTTCTTGGAACCGTCCGGATTGCTCACCGTGGCGCCGATCAACGCTTCGGATTCCTTACCTGGCCGGAAAATGAAGCCCTCGCTTCCTTTGGAAAGCGAACCATTTGTGGCGCTGGGAACAATGTCCTTATCGCTGTAGCCGGAAACACTTATGCTCACCGGGTTATCCACGCCACGATAGAACACGTTCATCTTGGTCGGGCTGACCACCAGATTCGGAGCTGCCACCTCATATTCCGTGGTGAACACTTCCGTGGTGATCTCCCCTCCCACCGGCTTGTACCTGATGATACCGCTCACCGTGCGCAAACCAGCCCCGGAAGCGACCTGCTCCAACTTTGCCATTGCACCGTTCATGGGCAGCTTGATGGATTCCCCGATGATCTCCTTCTTGGCCGTATCAACGCGGGCACCAGGTCCAGCGATGAACACTTCGGGCGCATTCTGGTCATCATATGCTCCAAGGAAGATATCCGCCGAGTACTTGCTACCAACGGTCACGTAGCTACTTTGGGGTTTGACGATGGCTGTGAGCTTGTTGAATTTGAAGCTCTTGCCTTCGACAGCATCCATCATACGTTTCACCACTTCGCCTTCCGCGTTACGAACATCCGCTTGGATCTTGCTCAAGATCGTGATACCAGCGGCCAACGGTACGTGGTAGAAATTGATGCTCTGCCAATTATTGATGGTACCAGACGCATCAGGGCGATCCTCGAAATTGAACACCCTGTCCATGGAAGCGGCAAGGTCCTTATCCTCTTTACGGCTGTTCTTCACCAACTCACGGAATGCCTCCAGTTTATTACGGAGATCGGTCGCTGTCAAAGGGCCGTCCTTGGGTGCGGCAGGTTCATCACCGATCAACAGGTTGGTGAGCTCATCCTGGCTATCCTTCTTGGAAACCTTGGCCAGATCAACGATCCGTCCATCGCCGAGTACCACACTATCCCTCGGCCATCCTTCGGATTTCATGATCACATTGGCCTTGATCGAGTCCACGTAGGCAATGATCTCCGCGCCCGCGGTCTTGATCTTCTTGGCCTCGTTCCATGCGGCCCCATACTTCGCTTGGTTCTCACTCGCGAACCCCTCGAAGCTCTTGTACTGGGTCGCCATCTTATCGTTGAGCGAGATCTTGGTGTTCTCCAGACCCGTGTTCACGGTAATGAAGCTGTCGAGGATCTCCTTGGACACGTTCATGGCAAGGAGTGCCGTCAACACCAAGTACATCATATTGATCATCGCCTGTCGAGGCGACTGTTTACCACCGGCCATGTGCTTCCTGTAGGTTTAGCAGGTTCCTAGGTCCAAAAGGTCTTCCACCCACGAGGATCAGCCACGCACCGTCATGGCGTTCAGCATATTGCCGTACACCGTGTTGAGCTTGGCCAGATTATCGCTGAGTACGGAGATGTTCTCCTTGTAGCGTTTGGTGTCCTCCACAGAGTTCTTCAGGTTGCTGAGCATCTCGCTCATACCTTCGAACATCTGGTTGGCCGCTTCAAGTTTCTCGCGACTTCCGCGCAATTGCATCTCGTACATCTCGTTCAATGCACTGAGGTTCTGGCTCATCTTCTGCAGGCTTTCACCGGCATTCCGCCCAGCATCCACGTTGGAAGTAAGCCCAACCAGGCTCTCACTCGCCTTCGCATAGCTATCGCTGAGGCTGCTCACCTTCACGGAAGCATCCTTCAAGCTTGTGGCGTATTCGTTGGTCGCAGCAGCAGCTCCCGTGATCTGGCCCATCTGCTTGGCCTGATCGCTCAAGGAACGCATACCATCCCCCAAGCTCGCGATCAGCTCGGGTTCGATCTTGGCGCTCTCCAACATATCATCGAGTTGTTCCGTGATGGAGCGATTATCGTCCTTGCTGAACTCCTCACCTTCGTGCCGCTCGCCCGTAGCCAGTTCAGGATAGACCAAGCTCCAGTCATACTCTTCATGCGGAGGTTCGAATGCTGAGAAGAAGAAGATGACCGCCTCGGTGCTCAGGCCTATGATCAAGAACAAACTGGCGAACGGCCAGTGCATGATCTTGAAGAGTGCACCAATGATCACGACCGCTGCACCGATCCCGTACAGTTTAGCCATGAAGTTCTTCCACTTCTTGCTGCCTGGTTTCATTGTTCTTCCTTGCGTTTTGTGAGGTTCGTCTGAGAGTGCTGAAACTATGAATGCGACCGCCCTGGTTCCGTAACGGTCGTTGATTCCGATCTAAAGGTCCTCCTCGTTCACTGCCTTCCCGCGCCCCAGGTAGGTCATCACAGAACGGAAACCGATATAGGCCTTCGTCGTGTCCTGGTACTCATAGCTACGCGTGCCGGTCTGCATGTAGTATCCGATATCCTTCCATGATCCACCGCGGATGACCTTACGCTTCAAAGAAGGTGGATCATTTGCCAAGGCATCATAGCTGTATTCCGGATTCAGGTCGTGGTCGAAATCATACACACTCTCATCGTAGGCCGTGCTGGTCCATTCAGCCACGTTACCGGCCATTTGATACAATCCGAAGTCATTCGGGGTGTAACTGTCAACGGGAACGGTATGGAAACCTCCGTCGTCCACATAATTACCGTGCAGAGGTTTGAAGTTCCCTAGGAAGCAGCCCTGCCTGTTACGCACATATGGACCGCCCCATGGGAATGGAGCTTGATCGAGTCCGCCCCGTGAAGCGTATTCCCACTCTGCTTCGGTCGGGAGGCGGAAGCGGTTGATGTAGGCCTCGCCGTTCTGTTCAAGCCAAGTGTTCATCAGCTGAGTGCGCCAAACGTTGAACGCATTCGATTGGACCCAGGTCACCCCCACCACTGGATAGTCGTCATAAGCCGGATGCCAGAAATAATTCTCCGTCATCGGTTCGTTGAACGAATAGGTGAAGTCATGCACCCAGACCAATGTATCGGGATACACATTGATGATCTCCTTGATGATGAACTTGCTCCGATCGCTATGTCCGCGAATGGCATTGTTCTGACCCTTCACGTTCGTATAGCTCAGGTCCAGATCACGCGCATTGTTGGCCTTCCGCGCGGCCTCCTTCAGATCGATCCAGTAATACTCGAACATGAGCTTACGTGTATCGATCTCCTTTCGGCGGTAGAACCGCTCGCTCTCGCTAAGGAACATATCCGCCAAGGCTTCCCGTTCCTCGTCCCCGTACCAATTGATCCGTTCACGCCAATTGATGATCGGTGGATCGATCTCTTCACCGAACTCATCTTCCGTGATAACATGTTCACCGATGTCCTCGTCACCAAGGATCCGTTTGGCAATGGAATCACGAACGTAGAACACGAACTGACGGTATTCATTGTTCGTGATCTCGGTCTGGTCCATGTAGAAGGCCTGAACAGAGACCGTCTTGCTCTTGGTGACCATGGCATAGGGCACATCCTGATCACTGGGCCCCATGACAAAGCTTCCCATGGGGAGATAATTCATCCCGTAAGGGTCGATCTGGTACCAGCCGGGTCTGCCTTGGACACCAATGAGCTGCCCCTGACCACCCTGTCCGCAGCTCGCCAGCAAGCCTATGGCACAGAGATATATGATGGGACGTTCCATGTTCTTCCGTTTATGCCGTTCGGTTCATCCTTGCAGGGACCCTTGTCGTTCGGTGAGGGGTAAGCAACACCTATGACGAGGTCGTTTACGGCAGTTGGGTTGGTTGGGTTTCGGACGATCAGAGGAATCGGACGTTCCGATAGATCTGAGTATCGGGCTTCTTCTGTAATAGCACGCAGTAGTTCAACATCACTTCATGGCTGCCACTGCTGTAGTTCTTCAAGCGGGACGTGGTCACATCGTAGCTGTAACCGATCTTCAACATGGACTTCTCGTTGGGTTTGAACTGGTAGCCCAACATGGGGGCGATCGCGTCCTCCGTCCGGTAGGAAACGCCGAGCCAAAGCATGTTATTATAGAGGAACGTGGCGTTCAGATCGAACTGCGTGGATCCTCCCCCATCGTTCTTGACGAGCACGCTAGGCTGGAGCACATACTTCTTGTCGCCTTTGATGGCCCAATCATAACCGGCCTGTACGAAATAATGTCGGCGGGTCTGGATGCTCACGGCATCCATCTTCACCTCGGTCAGATGGGTACTCGAAATGCCCAACCAGAAGGTGGGGGCCACATAGTACAATCCTGCACCCAGGTCAAGACCGAAATCATCGGCCCCGGCCGCTGGTATCGCTTCATCCAAGGCAGGGGATTGACGAGCGATCCAATTGTTACCCAATCGGTGGGTGAGCATGCCGAAGGAGAGGCCTATACCAAAGGTTCCGGCACCGATCTTGCGATGGAAGGAATAATGGAGCTTGGCGAAGGTGGTCTTCTGTTGCCCTAGTTCGTCCAAGTAGAACGACAGGCCGACACCGCTACTGATGCGGTTGATGTTCATGTGGGTATTGAGCAGTGCCGTCTTCGGTGCACCATCGAACCCGCTCCATTGCTGGCGCAATAGAGCAGTGGCACAAAGCTGACCCGAAGTACCTGCGACCGCAGGGTTGATCGACAACCGGTCGAACATGTACTGCGTGAACTGCGGGTCCTGTTGGGCGAAGGACGCCCCACCAAGGACTGCGCAAACAGCTGCTGTGATTATCCCCCTCATACGTGTCGTTTGTTCAATTCGCTACATCGGCCACAGGGGGCGAACATGCCCCCAAACGGCCGAACCCGGCGCCAATATAGCAACAATCCGATCCCGCCAAATTTCCTTAACGCTGGCCGGGGCTGGGATCCAGACCAAGGGCCAAACCCTTAAGCCAACTTCTGGTAGGTCCTCCACCACCGGTCGGGCACCTCTTCGCGGCACGCCATCTGGTAATCCGTATAGCTGCATGGTACCAGATGATGCCGTTCGAACCGGGCCTCCTGCTCTGCGCGATAGGGTATGTCCATCCACCATCTATCACTCACGGAACTTTTATAGAAGACCAGTTCCTGGTCGTGCCCGCGCACCGGGATGCGGAACCGCGTGAACCGTTTACGGTCCAACCAGGGAAGATCATTCGTACGGCTTCTGTACCCATCCAGGAAGCACCAGATCATCTGTGCTGCTAGTTGGGCCGTGGTCCCCTCCATGTCCTTCGCCGGGTCCATTTCAAAGATCCCCACCGTGGTGATCTTCTCGCTCACTCCGGCGTAGCGCATGAGTTGGCAGATCTCTTCGCCATGGAATCCGTTCGGACCGGGTCGGGTGGTACCGGGTGCATCACTGCGACGCACGGCGTTCATGTCCACGCTGAGCGCATCGCCATTGCGAAGTACCGGTTCCGCATCGGCCATATTGGTCCTGAGCTCACCGAGGCGGTGGGCATCGAAGTAGAGCTTGTCCATCAACTCGATACCCGGTTGATCCACCAGATAGGTCTGGAAGCCCAGGTTGCTGTAGTTGAAGAGGTAATTCGGTTGTCGCAGGACGATGTGGCTCAGATAGCTCGAGTCGGCGAGGCCCTGGCCAGGTTCACCAAGATCGAAGCGCGGATCGATGCATACCAGATTGACCGTGCGTTCCAACATTTCGTAGGCCAAGTACTGCGAGTAGGTGTGCGCTTGACCACCACCTATCATGATGGGCACGATGTTCAAGCGCATCAGCTCGGCCAGCGTCTCGGCCACGGCATGCTGGGTGTCGGCGATACTTGCACCCGGATGGATATCTCCCAGATCGACCACCTGGGTGGAACCCGCCGGCAGGTACAATTGGTAGAGTTGTTCGCGTATCATGTCCGGTGCCTGAACGCACGTCCGGGGCCGGGCGTGACCGGGATCATCGAGGACACCGAAAATGGCGATCTGCACACCCTCCAATTGGGGGAAGGCCTCGTTCACGGTATGGAGAATAGCACTGTCACCCACGCTATTGGGCAACCATCCGGGCCGCGCAGCTCCGAAACGCGCCGAGGGCTTGAAGTAGATGCTTATATCCATACGAAGTTCCGGAACGATGACCACCGGATCGGCTTCCGATGATCGCGGGAAGCGTGAGGACGAAGTTCGACAAGGCTTGTGATGACCTCGGCGCTCCAAATGGGGATATGCCCACAACGGCCTGTTGGCAACCGCGGAATGCCAACAGGATCAGCCCTTCCTACCCGCAGCCTTCTTGGGTCCGGACTTGCGTGCGGTCTTTTTGGCGGCAGCTTTCCTGGGTGCGGACTTCTTGGCTGCGGACTTCTTGGCTGCTCCCTTGGCGGGTGCTGCCGCTCGCCCGCTTCTGCGCGACTTGCCCCCTTTGCGTTCGGGGGCGGCCGCCAGCAATGCGATGGCTTGTTCCAAGCTCAGGTCCTCGGCCCTGGTATCCTTGGGAAGGTTGGCGTTCTTGCTGCCGTCGGTGATGTATGGTCCATATCGGCCATCCAATACCTGGATCGCGGACCCTTCGAATTCCTTCAATACGTTCTGCCTGGCACCGGCCATCTTGGCCTCGACCAATTCAACGGCGCGCTCGAACGATACCGTGGCCGGATCCTCTGCTTTGGGAATGTTCGCATAGAGTTTACCATGCTTCACGAACGGTCCGAACCGACCTCGTCCTTGTACGATCATCTCGCCCTGATATTCCCCCAGGTCGCGGGTAGCGTTGGCGACCCTTTTCAGGTCCACCAATTCCACAGCCCGGCGCAGGTCTATCTCAAGCGGATCATCCTCGGGGGACAAACTTGCGTATGTGGCACCCATTCGGACATAAGGTCCGAAGCGACCGATGCCAACGGATACGATATCACCATCGTGTTCACCGAGGGTGCGCGGTAGCTTGAACAGGTCCATGGCCTCCTCGAAGGTGATGGAAGCGATGCTCTGGTCCTTGCGGAGGCTGGCGAAACGCGGTTTCTCCTCATCGTCCGCTTCACCGATCTGGATCATGGCTCCGAAACGACCGATACGGGCGTAGACCTTCTTGCCGCTTCCGGGATCGACACCCAGTTCACGTGCACCGGTGGCGCGTTCCGCATTTTCGCTCACGGTACCGATCGTCGCGTGGAAAGGCTTGTAGAACCGGGCCAGCATCTCCCGCCAATTCTCCTTGCCTTCAGCTATGACGTCGAATTCCTCCTCCACCTTTGCGGTGAAGTTGAGATCCACGATGGTAGGGAAGTGCTCCACAAGGAAGTCGTTCACCACCATGCCGATGTCCGTGGGGAACAGTTTCTGTTTCTCGGCACCCACGTTCTCTGTTGCGGTGGTATCCGTGATCAGGTCGTTCGCAAGCGCGATGATCCGGTAATTGCGCTTGGTGCCCTCGCGATCCTCCTTCACCACGTAATTCTTCTTCTGAACCGTGCTGATCGTGGCAGCATAGGTCGAGGGACGGCCGATGCCAAGTTCCTCCAATTTCTTCACCAAACTGGCTTCCGTGAAGCGCGGCGAAGGGCGATCGAACCGTTCGGTGGCAGTGAGTTCGCGCAAACCCAGACCCTCGCCCTGCTTCATCTCGGGAAGCAGACCTTCCTGCTCCTCGCTGTCCTCGTCGTCACGGCCTTCCATATAGACCTTGAGGAATCCATCGAAGAGGATCACTTCACCGGAAGCCTTCAGTGCCTGGCCGGGACGGGTGCTGATGGATATGTCCACGACGGTCTTCTCCAACTCGGCATCGGCCATCTGGCTGGCAAGGGTGCGCTTCCAGATCAAGTCATACAAACGTTCCGCATCGCGGTCCGCACCGGCGGTCCGCACCATCATGTCCGCAGGGCGTATGGCTTCGTGCGCTTCTTGTGCGCCCTTGCTCTTGCTGGTGTAGCGGCGACTCTTGCTGTAGCGCTCGCCGTATTGTGCGCTGATCTGGATGGCGGCGGCAGCGATGGCGCCTTCGCTCAGGTTCACCGAATCGGTACGCATGTAGGTGATGTGCCCCTGCTCATACAAGCCTTGAGCGATGCGCATGGTGCGGTCCACACCGTAGCCCAGCTTGCGGCTGGCTTCCTGCTGAAGGGTTGACGTGGTGAAGGGTGCGGCGGGTGTGCGCTTACCGGGCTTCTTCTCCACGGCGTTCACCGTGTACTTCGCACCGATGCATCCCTGAAGGAATTCCAACGCCTCGGCTTCGGTGGCGAAACGGGTGGGAAGTTCTGCCTTCACCTGTGCGCCGGTGGAAGTGGTGAACACCGCAGTGACACGGAAGGCGCTCTTGCTGTTGAAGTCGAGGATCTCACGTTCGCGTTCCACGATGATACGCACGGCCACGCTCTGCACACGGCCTGCGCTCAAGCCGGGTTTCACCTTCCGCCATAGCACCGGGCTCAATTCATAACCCACCAGTCGATCCAGGACCCGGCGGGCCTGCTGAGCGTCCACCAGGTGGATGTCGATCTCGCGCGGGTTCTCGATGGCCTTCATCACGGCCGTTTTCGTGATCTCGTTGAAGGTGATGCGCTTCACCTTGTCGGCGCTAAGGCCGAGTGCTTCCTTGAGGTGCCAGCTGATGGCCTCCCCTTCGCGGTCCTCATCGGTCGCGAGCCATACGGTGGTGGACTTGTCGGCTTCGCGCTGCAATTGGCGCAGGCGGTCCTTCTTATCGTCAGGGATGATGTAATTCGGCTCGAAGCCGTTCTCCACATCCACACTGATGTCGCGTTCGGGAAGGTCGCGGACGTGGCCATAACTGCTAAGCACGGTGTAACCTGCACCGAGGTACTTCTCGATGGTCTTTGCTTTCGCTGGGGACTCCACGATCACGAGATCGCCTACACTCTTCTTGGACATGACTTGAGCTTTCGGGTGGCAAATAAAAGGGCATGTTCCGTTGATCGGTACATGGACACCCCTCACCTTCCTACCTTCCCCTTTAGGGGGAACATTTTTTCAACAGCAGGTGTGAGCGGACCAATGTCCACCGATGATGATCCGAACGAAGTGCCGCTCTCGTATGTTCAAGCATCACTCCTTTGTCATGAACATGGCATTCCAGCGACCACCGGGCATGATCAACACTCGAACCTTTCCCTTTTGGCTGAGCGCAGCCTTGATGATGGTTAGTTGTGGGAACAGCAACGGACAATCGCGCAGCAAAAGCACCAGCACCATGGATACCACAAGCCAATACGACCATCGTAACAACCCGCACTACTCGCACAGCGAGACCGCGAAGCTCAACGTGGCGAAGGCCGAGTGGAAAAAGCTCCTCCCGGATGACCTCTACCACATCGCCTTCGAGAAAGGCACCGAACGGGCCTTCACCGGCAAATACTGGGACTTCGAGGGTATAGGCACTTACGCCTGTGCGGTCTGTGGCAATGTGCTCTTCCAGGCCGACGCCAAATTCAGCAGCAGTTGTGGATGGCCCAGCTTCTTCAAGACCGACCGCAAGGACGCCTTGCAATACCATGATGACCGTACCTTCGGAATGCTACGTACGGAGGTGACCTGCGGCCGTTGCGACGCCCACCTCGGCCATGTGTTCGATGATGGACCTAAGCCAACAGGGCAACGATATTGTATCAATAGTGTGAGTTTGGAGTACCTGTCTGGCCGTCAATAGGCCCGCCTGCCATGTTGGCAGCATGGGTGTGAACAGGGTATCTTTGCGCCCTTTCAACGCCACGCGTGCAGAAGAAGGTCTACATCGAGAGCTACGGTTGTCAGATGAACGTGAGCGACAGCGAGGTCGTAGCGAGCATCCTGGCAAAGGATGGCTATACCCCTGTGGACCGAGCTGAAGATGCGGACCTGGTCCTTTTGAACACCTGCAGCATCCGGGAGAAAGCGGAGTACACCGTGATGCAGCGCATCAACGAGATGAACAACCTGAAGTCCCGGAACAAGGATCTGAAGGTGGGCGTACTGGGCTGCATGGCCGAGCGGATGCGGGAAGACCTGCTGGAAAAGAAGAAGGTCGTGGACCTGGTGGTAGGCCCAGATGCGTACCGCACCCTTCCCGATCTTTTGGAGAAGGTGGGAACAGGTCAAAAAGCGGTCAACGTACTGCTGAGCCGGGAGGAGACATACGGCGAGATCGTGCCTGTGCGCCTGGACACGAACGGCGTAACCGCGTTCGTCACCATCATGCGGGGCTGCGACAACATGTGCGCTTTCTGCGTGGTGCCCTTCACCCGAGGCCGGGAGCGTAGCCGCGATGCCCATAGCATCGTGGATGAATGCCGCGACCTCTTGTCCAAAGGCTACAAGGAGGTGACGCTCCTGGGACAGAACGTGGATTCGTACAAATACCGATCAGTTGATCAGAATCCAAGGCTGGTCGCTACCTCAGGGAGCGTAGCCCCCCCGGATCGACCTACCAGCGCTAGCCAGGCGACCACCGATTTCGCCGATCTGCTCGAAATGGTGGCGCTGGCCTGCCCCACCCTACGCATCCGGTACAGTACGAGCCATCCTAAGGACATGACGGACAAGGTGTTGGAAGTGATGGCACGCCATGAGAACATCTGCAAGTACATCCACCTCCCCGTTCAAAGTGGGAGTAGTGACGTACTGAAGCGCATGAACCGGGGCTATACCCGCGACTGGTACATGGAGCGTATGGCGAGTATCCGCCGATACATGCCTGAATGCGCCATCAGTACGGATATCATCGCAGGCTTTTGCGGAGAGACGGATGTGGAGCACCAGGAGACCTTGAGCCTGTTACGCGAGGTGCAATACGACATGGCGTTCATGTTCAAGTACAGCGAACGCCCCAAGACCCTGGCCGCTCGCAAGTATGCGGATGACGTGCCCGATGAGGTGAAGGGGCGACGGTTGGCCGAGATCATCGAAACCCAGAAGGAGGGCAGTGCGAAGCGCTTGCAGAGCTACGTGGGCCAGGTGCATGAAGTTCTTCTGGAAGGCGTGAGCAAGCGTAGCGCGGACCACTTGTATGGCCGAAATTCACAGAATTCCGTGGTGATCGTGCCACGGGTGTATAATGGTTCGGAGCTGAAGCCCGGCCAATTCATCAGGGCCACCATTGTCAGCGCTACCATCGGCAGCTTGAAAGGCGAGGTTGACGCGGTGGTCGAACCAGGGACCCTACACGCATGAACGTACAACCAATCAAGCAACGTTTCGGGATCGTAGGCACCTCAGCAAGTCTGGACAGGGCCATTGAGATCGCCGCCCAAGTGGCCCCCACCGACCTCAGTGTCCTGATCACCGGGGAGAGCGGTACCGGCAAGGAGGTGATGCCCCAGATCGTTCATGCGTACAGCGCACGCAAGCATGGTCCGTACATCGCAGTGAACTGCGGCGCCATTCCAGAAGGCACCATTGATAGCGAGTTGTTCGGTCATGAGAAGGGCTCCTTCACTGGAGCTCATGAGGCTCGCAAGGGCTACTTCGAAGTGGCCAATGGTGGTACGATCTTCCTGGACGAGGTAGGCGAACTGCCTTTGACCACCCAGGTGCGCTTGTTACGTGTCCTGGAGACCGGGGAGTTCATCCGTGTAGGAAGCAGTAAGGCCCAGAAAACAAACGTTCGAGTCGTTGCTGCGACCAATGTGAACATGCTTCAAGCCGTCAATAAGGGCACCTTTCGAGAGGACCTTTATTATCGACTGAACACCATACCGATCCAAGTACCATCATTGCGCGACAGAAAGGAGGACATCCAGTTGTTGTTCCGCTTCTTCGCTCAGGAGACCGCCGGCAAATACAAAGCGCCGCCACTACAACTACGTGAGGATGCCATCCCGCTTCTGACCACCTACCGCTGGCCGGGCAACGTGCGCCAATTGCGCAATCTGGTGGAACAGATGAGCGTCATCGAACAACAGCGCGACGTGGACTCCCGAACCCTGCGTCACTATCTGCCTGAAGAGGTGAGCGGACTTGTGCCAATGGGGGTATCCTCCAATGTGCCGGGGAGCCTGGATAGCATCAACGAACGGGAGCTCATATTCAAGTTCCTGTTCGATATGAAAAGCGACCTGAACGCGTTGAAGGAGCAGGTGAAAGCCCTTAGCTCAGGTCAACCCCTGCCCACGAACATCCAACCAACGTTCCGTGATGAGTTGATCATGCCCCAGTCGACCGTGCCTGGCACGATGAGCATTCAAATGCCGGGTCAGCTGGACGAGGATGTGGACCACACCGAAGTGGAGGAGACCTTGAGCATCGAGGTCAAGGAGAAGGAACTGATACGCAAAGCCTTGGTGAAACACCGGAACCGAAGAAAGAACGCCGCGCAAGAACTGGGGATCAGCGAGCGAACGTTGTACCGGAAGATCAAGGAGTACGATATCCAGTGATCGATGGCCGTACATATCATCCGATGCGTTCGCTCCTGGCCGTCCTGATCCTGGCCCACGTGATGACGGGATGCCGGGTGAACTACTCGTTCACCGGGGGTGATGTCGGAAGTGCGCGGACGGTGAGCGTGGAGCTTTTCGGCACGGGGAGCGCATTGGCAACACCGCAAAGTGCACAGGTCTTCACCGAGACCCTCCGGGACCTTCTACTTGCACAGACACCGTTGAAGCTGGCACAATCCGATGGCGATGTACAATACAGCGGTTCCATCACCGGCTACGAGGTCCAACCCGTGAGCATTCAGGCCAATGAGACCGCTGCGCTCAACCGACTGAGCCTGACCGTAAGAGTGACCTATGTGAACACGCTCGAACCTGCGAAGAACACGGAATCAACGTTCACCCGCTTCGCGGACTACGAGAGTGGTCAAGACCTGGTGACCGTGGAAGAGCGATTGGTCGAGCAGATCAGCGATCAGCTGGCACAGGATATCTTCGACCGGACATTGGGGAACTGGTGACCCCATAAGAACCATGGAGCGCGAACGACTGGACCTGTTGATCCGGGACCCTCAATCGGTAGGGCCGCAAGACCTGTCGGTACTGAAGGAGTTGGTGGAGCGTTCACCATGGTTCAGTGGTGCCCACTTGTTGCGCGCTGTGGGTGAGCGGGGCACCGGGGACGTTCGATCGGACCAGACCCTTCAGTCCACATCAGCACACCTGCCGTCCAGGGCTGTTCTGTACGATCTGGTAGAGCGCCCCCTACCCAGACCTTCGGTCACCATCACCCAGCACATACGTGTCTGGGAGGATACGACGTTCGACGAGCTCAAGGAACCGTCCAGATCTCCCAATGCCGAGGCATCGTCATTGACAACGCCGCTCGTCGATCCGTTCTCTGACGTAACCAATGACGAGTCGACGTCCACCTCGGATCCCTTGCTCGAACCCTCCCCGAGGGAAGAGGAGGATCCATTGGAGCGGCAGATCCTGGAGGCGGCACTTGCAAGTGCTTACGACCTGTCGCTGTATCCTGCCCCCACCCCGATCGTTACGCCGGACCCTGTGATCGCCGCGTCAGCGGTCATTCCTGTAACCCCAGTCGCGCCTACCCCGGCACCCGTTCCCGGTCGAACGGACACGATCGGCGAAGGGCGGTCCAGAATGCGGTTCTCCGATTGGCTCAACGAGGCCCCTGATCCAACACCGGTGCCTCCTGGCCAGCATTCCACATCGCTCAATGAACAGGTGGTGTATAACGATGCCGGGATCGAACCTGGATCATCGGCACCCGAGGTGCCCGCTCCGAGGCAGTCCGGCACAGGGAGTAACCGGGACCTTATCGACCGGTTCATCCAGCACGATACGCCCGCACCGACCCGAAGGACCGAGTTCTTCACCCCACAGCAGGCGGCGAAACGCAGCCTTGATGATACCGCTGGACTCGTGACCGAGACCTTGGCCCGGATCTATGAGAAACAAGGCAATTTGACCAAGGCGATCGAGGCATATCGCAAGCTGGCATTGAAGTACCCGGAAAAAAGCGCTTACTTTGGCGCCCTTTCCCGTTCGCTGGAAGAGCAATTGAACAAGTAAGCCATGGTAGCCATCTCCATCATCATCCTCATCATCTGTGCTTTGCTGGCCTTGGTCGTGCTGGCCCAAAACCCCAAGGGTGGTGGTCTCGCCGCCGGTTTCACCGGAGCCCAGCAGATCGGTGGTGTCCAACGCACTGCCGACTTTCTGGAGAAGGGCACGTGGACCTTGGCCACCGCTTTGATGGTATTGTGCCTGGTCTCCGCTGGTCTTCAGGACAGTGGCGAGAACGTGGTCATCGAGGATGAATTGGATGGTGCGATCGAGAGCACTGAAGGCACTTCCGTACCGGAGGATGGAGGGGTTCCTGCCGAAGGCGAGTCTGCTCCTGCGGAGTGACGCCGATCGTGCCTCGTCGTTCTGCCACTGCGGTAGCTCATCCCGTTCCCTGACGCGGAACGATCGCAAGGCTGTTATTTCATCGACCCGTGTGTTGTCAGGTTGTCAGCCGAGGCTGACGATCACGCTTTGAAACTCAGCGTTTCTGGCAAACTTGGCAGCGAACCGGCCACTGGTCTGGCATGGCATAGGTGTTGACGAACGGCGTGCGGAAGTGTAGTCCACTTCCACCTAACCGATCAACCCAATCAATCATCCAAATGGCGAACGTGAAACCGTTGGCGGACCGCGTCCTGGTAGAGGCCGCTGCCGCTGAAGAGACCACCAAAGGTGGCATCATCATCCCCGATACGGCCAAGGAAAAACCCCAGCGTGGAAAGATCATCGCAGTGGGCATGGGTCGCATCGCCGACGACGGCAAGGTGACCCCCCTTAGTGTGAAGGTCGGCGACGATGTACTCTATGGTAAGTACAGTGGCACAGAGCTCAGCCACGAAGGCAAGGACTATCTGATCATGCGTGAAAGCGACATCTACGCAGTGTTGAACTAACTAAAACCAGAACGAACAATGGCAGCCAAGAACATCCAGTTCGACATCGACGCCCGCGACCGATTGAAGCGTGGTGTGGACCACCTCGCCAACGCGGTGAAGGTGACCCTCGGTCCCAAGGGCCGGAACGTGATCATCGACAAGAAATTCGGAGCCCCGCAGGTGACCAAGGACGGTGTCACCGTAGCCAAGGAGATCACCCTGAAGGATGCCGTGGAGAACATGGGCGCCCAGATGGTGAAGGAAGTGGCCAGCAAGACCGCTGATCAAGCAGGGGATGGAACCACCACTGCCACGGTATTGGCACAAGCCATCGTGACCGCTGGTTTGAAGAACGTTGCGGCAGGTGCCAATCCAATGGACCTGAAGCGCGGTATCGACAAGGCCGTGATCGCCGTTGTCGATGAGCTCAAGAAGATGAGCAAGAGCGTGGGCGACGACAACGCGAAGATCAAGCAGGTAGCCAGTATCAGCGCGAACAATGACGAGACCATCGGCACGTTGATCGCCGAGGCCATGGCCAAGGTGAAAAAGGAAGGTGTGATCACCGTGGAAGAAGCGAAAGGCACCGACACCACCGTGGAGGTTGTAGAGGGCATGCAGTTCGACCGTGGCTATCTGAGCCCCTATTTCGTGACCAATGCGGACAAGATGGAGGCCGAACTCGAGAACGCCTACATCCTGATCTACGACAAGAAGATCAGCAGCATGAAAGAGCTGCTCCCGATCCTGGAAAAGGCTGCTCAAACCGGAAAGCCCTTGCTGATCATCAGCGAGGACGTGGATGGTGAGGCGCTCGCAACCCTAGTGGTCAACAAGATCCGTGGAGCCCTGAAAGTGGCCGCCGTGAAGGCCCCTGGATTCGGCGATCGACGCAAGGCGATGCTTGAGGACATCGCGATCCTCACCGGCGGTATCGTGATCAGCGAAGAGCGCGGTTACAAGCTGGAGAACGCTGACCTCACCTTCCTTGGCAAGGCCGAGAAGATCAGCATCGACAAGGACAACACCACGATCGTGAACGGCGCAGGCAAGAAGGATGACATCAAGGCCCGTGTGAACCAGATCAAGGCCCAGATCGAAACGACGACGAGCGACTACGACAAGGAGAAGCTCCAGGAGCGTCTGGCCAAGCTGGCCGGTGGTGTTGCCGTCCTGTACATCGGAGCGGCCACCGAGGTGGAGATGAAAGAGAAGAAGGATCGCGTGGACGATGCCCTGCATGCCACCCGTGCTGCAGTGGAGGAAGGTATCGTGCCCGGCGGCGGTGTGGCTTATATCCGCGCGCAGAAGGTGTTGGAGAAACTGGAAGGAATCAACGCGGACGAGACCACTGGTATGGCCATCGTGCGTCGCGCCATCGAAGAGCCTCTGCGTCAGATCGTGGCGAATGCAGGCCTGGAGGGGAGCATCGTGGTCCAGAAGGTACGTGACGGTAAGGCCGACTTTGGCTTCAACGCACGCACGGAGGTGTATGAGAACCTGCTCGCCGCAGGTGTGATCGACCCCACGAAAGTGACCCGCGTGGCGTTGGAGAACGCAGCCTCCATCGCAAGCATGTTGCTGACCACCGAATGCGTCATCAGCGAAGAGCCCGAGGAGAAGGCTGCTGGCCACAGCCATGGCGGTGGCATGGGAGACATGGGTGGTATGATGTAAGCATCACCGTTGTCAGGGGGGTATTAGGGCAAGCCCCGGTCAGTATTGGCCGGGGTTTGTCGCATTCAAGAGGTCACACGCGCTTCGGACCTTGCCGCAGGGGTCGATCCGGGGAACCCCCTACCTTGCTGGCATGCACTTCGGTCGCAGCCTGCTGTTGGGCCTACTGGCGACATGCGGTCCCATCCGCGCACAGGACCTCTTATTCCGGAACATTGGCGTGGAACAAGGTCTGAGCGACCTTCACGTCACATGCATCCGACAGGACGGGGCCGGTGGGCTGTTGGTCGGCACGGGCAATGGACTTTTCCGGTATGATGGACAGTTGGTGGAGCCCGTGCATGGCTTGTCCGGAGCCGTTTCCGCCATGGAAGGGACCACGGATGGCCGGACATGGATCGGTACCCTGGACAAGGGACTATACGTGCTCGATGGGAAGGAGGCCCGCTCCTATCCGGTTATCTCCGAAGGTAACGTGGTACCTGCCACGGGCCGTATCCACGCCTTGTACGCTTCACGTTCGGGTTCCTTGGTCATCGGAGGTACGCCCGAACTCCTGCGGACCTTGGACATTCCCAGCGCTCGTGGCCAGCGCTGGTCGAGCCCTGGACGAAGTCCATTGCTGAACGGGGTGATCGCTGCGAACGGCAGTGGTTGGTGCCATTCCATCACCGCTATCGACGAGGAGCGGCTTTGGGTCGGCGTGTTGAACGGCTCGCGCAGCCTCATCCTTCGACGCAGTGACCTGCAAGTGGAACGTGCCCTGACCAACGATGCCGGCACCCATAGCAACCATACCCGTACGTGTGCCGTGGCGCATAACGGAGTGCTTTACACCGGAGGATGGCAGAACGGCGTGGAGGTGTTCGACATGCGTACGTGGCGTCGGACCCAGGTGGTCGCCACGCCGGATGAGACCACCGCGTTGTGCGTATGGCAGGACCTCATCATCATCGGCACCAAGCGCGCTGGGTTGCTGGTCTATGATCCAAAGGAGGACCGCATTATCGGTCGCGACGATCGCACAGGTCGACATGGCCTGCAAAGCGCCAAGGTCCGCGCGCTCTTGAGCCATGAGAACGGCCAACTGTGGGTGGGAACGGAAGCAGGTCTTTCCGTCCATGACCCGAAAGCCTGGCCGATGCGCATGATCGAGCTGCCCTCCCCGACCAACGAAGCGCCGGAGGTTCTGGGCATTGAAGCGGGCCCCGATGGCGAGGCTCTCGTGCTTGGCAATTTCGGTATCTTCATTGTTCCCGAGGATGGATCGACCACGTTACATCCGTTGGCAACAGGAGCCATTGCCACGCGGCTATCCGCGCCATGGGTCAACGAGCGTTTGGTGGGCACGGAACGCGGGCTGATGCGTATGGACCACCGGACCTGGTCGCCGATCGGTCCCTTTCGGCGAACGGACCTTGGTCGTGATCTCGGTGGCACTGATGAGCAGTACCAGGTTCGTGGCGTGTACTTGGACCGGTTGAACGATACGCCGGTATGGGTGGTGGGAGCGCTGGGATATGGTGTAGTGGTGTACTCCGCGGAGGATGGCAGCACTGTGCTTCGTTCCACGGTCGGTGACACGCACATCGACAGGGCCATGGTCCGGAGCATGGCCCGCTCGTCGAATGGGACTTATTGGTGGGCAAGCGATGGCGGGCTCATCCAGTGGGACATCCATACGAACAGGATGGTCGTTCATGACGGTGATGAGGGCAGACCCGTGAAGCATGCGCGGGGCTTGCTCCTCGATGGGGATACGGTGTGGAGCATCCTGCGCGATGAAGGCCTTGTCACCTTGACAGGCGACGATGTGCGTGTTCATGGTCCATCGGAATGGTCATCGCCTCTTCTCGATCTGTGCCTGGACCACGCCGGGCATCTGTGGATCAGCACCAGCAGCGGCTTGGAGCGCTATGACCCCAACAATGGAAGCTGGTACCATGTGCCGGTCGGTGGGTCCGTGGAGCAAGCGCAGAGCGATGGTCCGATCGCGTGCCTCAGCACGGGGACGATCGCGTTCACCTCGGGAGGCATGCTCCATCTCCTCGATCCGGACCGGATGCAAATGAAGGTGCCGCTACCGACCGCACGCATTGCCGAGCTGGAGTGCGCCGGTGCATCGCTGCCGCTGGATGGGAAGGTGGTCGAACTGACCTATCGCAATGCGGTGTTGGATGTTCGCTTGAGCGCGCTGGGCCTTGGTGCAACGCATCCGGTGGAGCTCATCTATCGGCTGCAAGGTGTGGAGCAGGAGGAGCGCATAGCGGCGGCGGGCGAGTTGATCCGCTATGCCGGTCTTCCCGTGGGCACCCATCGGCTGATGGTCTCCGTTCGGGACGTCCATGGTCAACGGGGTGTCGAACAGCTCCTGTTGGAGGTGCATGTGGAAGGACCGTTCTGGCAACAGTGGTGGTTCTTCGCGCTGGGAGCAGGCCTGCTATCGCTGATCGCCTGGGCCTGGTCCCGTCATCGCATCGCACAAGCGTTGAAGCTGCAACAGGTGCGGAACCGCATCGCCAGTGATCTGCACGATGAGGTCGGTTCGTCCTTGAGCAGCATCACCATCGGTAGTCGTTTGGCCGCCGATCTGAGCCAGGGGGAGAACGAACAGGTGCGCAGCATCTTGGCCCGCATCGGTGAAACGAGCAGCGAGAGCCTACGCAGCATCAGCGATATCGTGTGGGCGATCGACCCGAAGAACGACCAGGGGGAGGCCTTGGTGAAGCGGATGCGGCGCATCGCGTATGAGCTGTTGGAGCAGAAGGGCATCGCGGTATCGTTCGATGTGAGCGGTGGTGTGGAGGACCTAAGGCTGCCGATGAACGCGCGCAAGGAGATCCTGTTGATCTACAAGGAGGCTGTGCACAACGCGAGCAAATACAGTGGTGCTGGACAGGTCCGGATCACATTGACCAGAGCGGGTACACGCTTGGGGATGATGGTCACTGATGATGGTTCGGGCTTCGATCCTGCGCTGCATCCGGATGGTCATGGGCTGGGAAGTATGGCCCGCCGCGCCCAGGCATTGGGGGCGGTACTGGACCTGCGCAGCGCACCCGGATCAGGGACCACAGTCTCTGTCAGGATCGACATCACGGGAATTCGGGATTGATGTTCGACCTTATGGTACGGACCTTCGGTGCAGCTGAAAGAGGGATGCTCAGCGAAGGACCTACCTTGCAATGAGCCGATAGAACAACAGGTAAATGACAACAGGAGCACATCAAACGACGCCGCGAGTCCCGATCAGGGTCGTCCTCTATGATGATAACCGGGACCTGCGCGACATGTTCCGCTTGCTGGTGGATGCGCAGCAAGACATGGTATGTGTGGCCGTTCATGCGGACCTGGGACAGGTGATGCGCGACCTGGATGCCGCCAAACCGGATGTCATTGTCATGGACATCCAGATGCCGGGAATGAACGGAATTGAAGGCGTGCGCGCGATCAAGGGGAGATACCCATCGGCCCGCGTGCTGATGCAGACGGCCTTCGAGGATGAGGACAACGTGTTCGACGCCATCTGTGCAGGAGCGAACGGATACATCCTCAAGACCGCCAGCAATGAGGAAATGATGAAGGCGATCCGCGATGTGCATATGGGCGGTTCGGCGATGACGCCTACCATCGCCTTCAAGGTTTTGGAGCGCTTCAGAGGGCCGGTTGGCGTTCCTGCTGGCCACGAGGAATATGGGCTGAGCGACCGGGAGAAACAGGTCCTGACCTTGCTGGTCAAGGGACACAGCTACAAGATGATCGCTGCCGAATTGGAGATCAGCTACCACACGGTGGACAGCCATATCCGGAAGATCTACGAACGCTTGCATGTCCGCAGCAATGCCGAAGCGGTTAGCAAGGCGGTCAGCAAGCGATTGGTCTGATCCGGTTAGGGGGTATGAATGGTGGGGTGCACACGTAGCATTTCTCGCGTGTTCCCATGGCCGACCATTACGCAGTACTGCAACGAAGCGTAGCGATCCACAGTCAGGTACCTCATGCCCGTGGAGGACGTGAACAAGCACAAATGTGCTCTCCCTGATCGGAGCGAAGTGAACCCGGACATTCCCTTCCAGAAGCGCTGAACGGCCTTGGGTCCCTCCTGAACATGTTCACCCGCTACTTGACCGACCGGTCACGGACAGGGTGTCGTTCGTTCTGACGAACACCGAACGGGACGTTCCGAGATCGAACCGAATGGCACGGAAGGTGTACAGGATGGAAGAGCCACATTGATGCGGCGCTACCTTTCCGACACGAACAACGACCATGAACAGGCCTTCGACCTATGCGCTCGGCGCTCTATCCTTACTACTTCCACTCCTGGTGCGCTCCGCTGAGGGCGAACGTCCCATCAGCAGCAGGATCACCGAGGCCAAGGTCTTCCTGAGCGGTGCGCAGGTGGCACGATCGGCATCAACCACGGTTCCCGTCGGTAGCAGCACGTTGATCTTCACCGGTCTTGCGGAAGCACTCGACCCACAGAGCATCCAAGTGACCGGCAAGGGTGGATACAGCGTCCTGAGCGTGAACCATCGGATCAATTACTTGACCGAAAGTCCGAAGAAGAAGGAGATCGCCGACCTGCAGGAGCGGATCAAGGCATTGGAGCATGACTGGAACATCGAGAATGGCGTGCAGCAAGTGTGGGTGAACGAAGAGCAGCTGTTGCTCAAGAACAGTGCGATCGGAGGCCAGCAGAACGGACTCACGGCGGCTCAACTCCAGGCCGTGAACGACTATGTGCGTGAGCGGATGAAGGCGATGAAGGCGGGATGGCTCGCGCAGGAAGAGAAGAAGCGCAGCATCGGGGAGGAAGCGGACAAACTGCGCCAACAGCTGGCTCAACTACAGGCACAGGCCCCACGGCCCACGGGTGAGATCGTGGTGGAGATCACTTCAGCGGTGGAGGTGGCGGCTACCTTCAGCCTCTCCTACTTCGTTCCAAGCGCGGGTTGGACACCCGCCTATGACCTGCGCGCCAAAGGTGTAGGCCAGCCCATCGACCTGCTGATGAAGGCCCAGGTGACCAACAACACCGGTGAGGATTGGAACAAGGTGGAGTTGAGCTTGAGTAGTGGGAACCCTACGCTGGGAGGTGTGATGCCGACCTTGAACCCGTGGACTTTGTACATGCATCGCCCGATGCGCTTGGAGAACTCCTCTTCGCGTGTGCCTCGAAAGGCCACCTCCGACGGAGCCGCACCCGCAGTCGCCTATTCGGAAATGGCGTTGAAGGAATACGAGGACATGGACGCCAACACCATCGTGACCAACACCGTAGCATACCGCACCACCACTTCGGAGTTCATCATCGAGACCCCATTCACGATACCCAGTGATGGTGTGCCGCATACCGTGGGCGTGAAGAACCACAGTATCGCAGCCACCTTCAAGCACTACGCCACGCCCAAATTGGAAAAGGACGCCTTCCTGTACGCGCGTACCACGGGCTGGGAAGGGCTGAACCTGCTGCCCGGTGAGGCCAACGTGTTCTTCGAGGGCACCTTCGTTGGGCAGAGTTTCCTGGACCTCGACCAACCGCGTGATACCATGGACATCAGCTTGGGTCGGGACAAGGGAGTGGTGGTGGAGCGGGTGAAGCGGAAGGCCAGCAACGAGAAGGCCGTGATCGGAGGCAGCCGGACCGTCACCATCGGCTGGGACCTCACCGTGCGCAATACCAAAGGCACCGGCGTTGATCTGGAGGTGCGTGACCAACACCCGATGAGCCCCCAGAGCGAGATCGAGGTGAAGCTGACGGAGAAAGGGGATGCTGTGGTGAACGAGAACAACGGGATGCTCACCTGGAATATCTCGCTGGCTTCCAAGGAGACGCGGAAACTAGGCTTCGCCTACACGGTGAAACACCCCAAGGACATGCCCGTGGTGCTCGAGTGAACCAGGGTGGATGAGAACGTAGAAGGGCGATCCGGTGGATCGCCCTTCTGCGTGGTGGATGAGCGCACGATCAAGCCATGCCCACTTGCCGCAGATGCATCAAATGCGAACGTAACGCACTGCGCAATGTCGGGAACTCGCGGTACTGCACGTTGAATTCAGCGCATACCTGTTTGAGGCGCTTGTTCAGCTCGGGATAGTGCACGTGGCTGATGCGTGGGAAGAGGTGGTGTTCAACTTGAAAGTTGAGGCCACCGAATAGCCAGTTCCACACCTTGTTTTGCGTGGCGAAGTTCACCGTGGTGTTCACCTGATGGATGGCCCATTCGGCTTCGATGTGATGACCATCGGTGGGTGGATGCACGAATTCGGTCTCCTCCACCACGTGCGCCAATTGGAACACCACGGCGATGAAGATACCGGTGACGAATACCATGACACCATAGCCGACCAGAGTGGGGACCACACCCGCGAAGAACATGGGAAGAACGATGAAGATACCGACATAACCGATCTTGGTCACCCAGAAGATGATGTGTTCCTTGAGGGACATCGGCTTCATACGGGTGTTGTCGGCGATCTTACCTGTGAAGTACTTCTTCATATCATTGAAGAATACCCAGAACAGGTATGTGAGGCCGTAAAGCAGGAGACCATAGATGTGCTGGAAACGATGGAACCAGTGTTTCGGCTGGTCGGCGTGCACCCGCATCCAAGGCTTGATATCGATGTCATCGTCCATGCCTTCCACATTGGTGAAGGTGTGGTGGTTCTCGTTGTGCTTCATTTTCCAGAAGTGTACACTACCACCGAGGAGGTTCAACGAGTGGCCCATCATCTCATTCACCCATTTGCGGCTGCTGTAACTACCATGGGCGCCATCGTGCATCACATTGAAACCGATACTGGCCAACACAAGACCCAATAAGGCACACAGGCCCAATGACAATACTACCGAAGTGGGCGTGAAGAACACGAGGACCGTATAGAGGCCGACCAAGGCGGTGAGCAGGATCGCAGTCTTCCAGTACAAGCGGTGATCGCCTGTCTTCTTCAGATTGTTCTCCTTGAAGTACGCCTCCGTGACCTCGCGTAGGCGTTGGAAGAAGACAGGGGCAGTACGAGCGAAAGTGGGTTGGGACATTTCAGCGGCTCCTATGAAGCGGGGCAAAGGTATGCAGTGATCAAGAACACCCATTCCGAACGGCGTCCGGCGATCCAAGATCGGTCCCGACCGGAAACCATGACAAAAGCCAGTGACCCGCCTGCTACGGACGACTTTTCGACCGCAACACGGGCAGTTAGTCCTGTTCGGATCCATCCTTGCGAACTTCGCGCAATGGCCGAACCGCTGAAAGAGATGTTCAACCGGAGCTACTTCGAACGCCTTTCGAAGGAAGTTTCCATATCCGCGCCTCGTGTGGATGGGGGGCGGTTGTTGAAGGACTTGATGAACGGCAACGCGGGCCGCGAATTGAACGCTCGAATGCGGCACGCGAGCATCACGCTTGGAACACATCTGCCCTCCGACTACCGCAAAGCGGTCGACGTTCTCAAGGACGTGGCTCCTCGAATGCCCAAGGGCTATACGGCACTGCTCTACCCTGACTTCGTGGGGCAGTACGGTCAAGACGAACCGTGGTTCTCACTTGAAGCGTTGAAGTATTTCACCTCGTTCGGTTCCTCGGAGTTCGCCGTACGCGAATTCTTCCGCCGTGATGCGCAGGGCACGTTGAAGGTGATGCGCACCTGGGCTGAAGACGACGACGAACATGTGCGTCGTTTGGCTTCAGAAGGGAGCCGGCCACGACTCCCGTGGTCGTTCCGCCTCGACGCAGTGCTGAAGGACCCGCGGCTCACCACCCCGATCCTGGAACGGCTGCGCACCGACGATTCGCTGTATGTCCGCAAGTCTGTGGCGAACCACTTGAACGACTTCAGCAAGGACCACGCGAAATACGTGGTCGATCTGTTGAGCTCGTGGGATCTGAAGCATCCGCATACCGCCTGGATCGCGAAACACGCCAGCCGCACGTTGATCAAAGCCGGGCATGTGGATGCGTTGGCGCTGTTCGCGTTCGACAGCAAGGTGAAGGTGCGCGTAGATGACCTGCGGATCTCACCGGAGCGATTGAAGCTCGGCGATACCCTTGCGTTCAGCTTCACCGTGACTTCAAAAGGCACGCGCCCGCAGCAACTCGTAGTCGACTATGCCATCCACTACCGGAAAGCCGGTGGCGGCACCTCGCGCAAGGTCTTCAAATTGAAGGAGGTCGAACTCGGGCCACGCGCCTCGTTGCACATTACCAAACGCCAGCGCATCGTCGACTTCAGCACGCGGAAGCACTATCCGGGCGAGCACGTGGTGGAGGTGATGGTGAATGGGAAGGTGCGCGCCCAGGCCTCGTTCGACTTGAAGGTTTGAACCACCTCTCACACCAACGAGTTGCGTATCCATCTTTCGATACACCTTCGCATTCCCATCCCGTGCACATGAAGCCTACCAAACTCCTGTCCGTCGTTGCTGTTCTCGCAGCGTGCCACACCCCCACGCGCACCGAAGACCCCAACGAATTCCTCCGCCGCCATGTGGAGACCGGCTTGTGCAACCCCGTCTTCATCGAAGGCGACAGCACCTGGACCATCGAGGAACGCATGAAGCACTACGGCGTGCCCGGCATGAGCATCGCCATCATCGACGACTTCAAGATCGCGTGGACGAGGACCTATGGCGTGATGGACAGCACGAGCATGCGACCTGTGACCGACAGCACCTTGTTCCAGGCCGCCTCCATCAGCAAGCCGGTGTTCACCATGGCGGTGCTGAAGCTCGCGGAGCTGGGCGCGGTGAAGCTCGATGAGGACGTGAATGCGACGCTTACCTCATGGAAGATCCCGGAGAATGCGTACACGGCGACGGAGAAAGTCACACTGAAGCGCCTGCTGGGCCATGTGGCCGGCACCACCGTGCACGGCTTCCCTGGTTATGCTCCGGGTGATCCGCTCCCGACCTTGGTGAACATCCTGAACGGCGAAGCACCGGCGAATACGCCACCCATAGTGGTCGATCAAACGCCGGGAAGCAATTGGCGCTATTCCGGTGGAGGCTATTGCGTGGCCGCCCAGGTGATCCTCGATGCGAAGGGCGGCACCATTCCCGGGCATATGCGCGACCTGGTGTTAGGTCCGCTGGGCATGTCGCGCAGCACGTACGAGCAACCGATACCAGCGGCCATGGCCCGCAACGCGGCCAGCGGTTACCTGCCGGACCGCTCACTGGTCAAGGGGAATTGGCACGTGTACCCGGAGTATTCACCGGATGGACTGTGGACCACGCCCACCGACCTCGCGCGGTTCGTCATCGACCTGCAGCGCTCGGTGACGTCCGACAGCGGCAAGGTGCTGAGCCGCGCCACCGCTGCGCAGATGGTGGAACCCTTGCTAGCGCCGTACGGTGCTGTGGGCATGGGGCTGGAAGACAAGAATGGCGAGCGCTATTTCGACCACGGCGGCTGGAACGAGGGTTTCTGCAGCTGGGTCGTCGGGCACGTGAAGAACGGGAAAGGTGCGGTGGTCATGGTCAATGGCAATAACATGGACATCCTCGGTGAAGTGGGGCGCTCCATCGCTCGGGCCTACGACTGGCCGGAGTTCGTTCCGCATTACAAAGAGCAACCTCTTGATGCCAGCTTATTGGATGCGCTCACCGGACGCTACCGTGTGGGTAGCGATGACATGGTGACGATCACGCGCAACGGCAACAAGTTGATCAGGCAACCGCTCAATGAGGAGGCGAACGAGATCGTACACATCGGCGACCACGTGTTCGTGAGCCGCCTGGACCAGCGCTTCCGGAAGTTCGTGAAGGACTCCACCGGTGAGATGACCGTACAAGTGATGGATGCCATCGACGCCAAGGAGTTCTTCACTCTGCGGCGCATGAAGGACGATGAGCACGTTCCGTTCGAGCACGTGCTGAACGGTGACCGGGAGGCGGCTGTTAAGGCTTATGCCGCTTTGAAAGCCGCTGACCCGGCGGATGAGGCCGTGAACGAGGAAGCGCTCAACAACCTCGGCTATGGACTGATGAACGAGGCCAAGGTCCAACCAGCGCAGCACATCTTCTACGTGAACATGCAACTGTATCCGAAGAGCGCGAACGTGCACGACAGCTACGCGGAAGCCTGCCTGAAGCTCGGGGATAAGAAGCAAGCGCTGGAATACTACAAGCGCGCCGCGGCGATGGATGCGAAGAACACGAACGCGGCGCGGGTCGCAGCGGAGCTGGAGAAGGAAGGCGTAGTGGTGAGGTAACGGATACGAATTGCTCGCTCACGGTAACGGGTACTTCATCTCCGTGAGTCCCAGCTCCTGGATGTGCTCCAAGAGCTCCTTCGCGGGTTCACCTCCACGAGTGGCGTGATGCAATAGCGTGAGTCCGTGGGGGCCCTTGGATCGCAGCAGGTGCGGGTAGGCCGCCAATTGTGCTTTCACCACGGCGGTATGCCCGAGCATGGTGAGCACGAAGATGTTCGCGCGCGCGCCTTGCCCGATCAGGTATTCAGCGATCTCACGGTCACCCACGTGTCCGGCGCCTTCCAAGGCCGTCTCGAAATCGCCGCCGCCGACATCCCAGCTCGCGTTCAACAAGCCAGGCCGTTCCTTCAGCATGCGCTGCACTTCCGGCAGGTTGTTGTGTCCTACGCGAACGAATTCCTTCACCAGGTCCGGCTGAAGTTGAGAGGGCTTCACAGGTGTCATTGGTTCGTGCGCGCCCGATCGTCTTGGCAGAAAGAGGGCGCTACTGCCCAGCAGCGGGAGACCCAGGGCCGTGGTGGCGATGAAGCGTCGGCGTTCCATGATCGTTCAAGCTATTCGTGGCGTAGTGCCTTCACCGGATCTGTTTGCGCTGCAAGGATCGCCCGGAAACTCACCGTGAAGGTGGCGATCAATAGCACGACCAGTCCTGCACCCAGGAAGACGAGCGGTTCGATGTGCGTCCGAAAGGCGAAATTCTCCAGCCAGCGGCCTACCCCGAACCACGCGAGCGGGATAGCCAATACGGCCCCGACAAGAACAAGGAGAAGGAAATCACGCGTGACCATCCACGTGATCCGGATCGCGTCGGCGCCCATCACCTTGCGGATGCCGATCTCGCGTGTACGCTTCTCCGCTGTCCAGCTGGCCAATGCGAAAAGACCCAGGCAGGCGATGAACACTGCGAGCAGGGAGAAGATGCCCACGAGGTCCGCAAGTCGCCCTTGCGCTTCGTACTGTCCATCGAGCTGATCTTCAAGGAACTGGTATTCGAAAGGGAACTCCGTCGTTCGGGCGTTCCACTTCTCGCGTGCGGCGGCGATGACCGGCGCGGGATCACCGGCCTCGATACGCAGGTAGATATAGCGCAGCCATTGTGTCACTTGGTCGGGGTTGGTCATGTCGAACACGAACGGTTGCACGGCCTTGAACAAGGGGTCGAAGGTGAAATCCTTCGCGACACCGATGATGCGCTCTTCGCCATGTGGTGTGTCCATGCGTTCACCAATGGCTTTGGATGGGTCCTCCGGATGCAACTGCTCAGCGAAGGTCTCGTTGATGATCACGCTGAGGGAGTCATCCCCGGGGAAATCGCGTGAGAACCAGCGTCCGGCGCGGAGCTCGATGTCCATCACTTGCTGGAACTCGGGGTTCACATAGAGTGAGGGCAGATAGGTCCACTTGCCTTGCTCCATGGTACCCCAGTTGAACTCGTGCGTGTTGTGCTTCTTCCCGATGATGTCGTTGGCCCAACCTACGGCCTTCACGCCAGCGATGTTCTTCAGTTCCGGGTAGACCGCGAGATAGACGTTCGCCATGGGACCACGCACAGGGATCAACATCACCCGCTCCTTCGTGAAACCGAGATCGACCGACCGCAAGTGGTCATGCTGCCTTTTGACGAAGACGGTCCCGATGATCAGCACCAATGCGATGGCGAACTGGACCACGACAAGCCCTTTGCGAAGTAGTTGTCCGCGGGAAGTTCCCCCGCTATTGCCCTTCAAGACCACAGCTGGCTGGAAGGAGGACAAGAAGAACGCCGGGTACATGCCACTGAGCAAACCGACCAGCACGGCGATCCCTAGAACACCCGACATCAACCCGGACGGCACAGGAATGGTCTCTCCGGTCAACGCATTGAACGCTGGCATCAGCAAATGGATCAGCACCAAGGCGATCAAGGCGGCGAGCAAACTCATCAGCACACTTTCAAGCAGGAACTGACCGATGAGCTGTCCGCGCGTAGCACCCGCGGCTTTGCGGACACCCACTTCACGCGCTCGGTATGCGCTGCGCGCAGTGGCCAGGTTCATGAAGTTGACACCCGCGAGCACGATGATGAAGAAACCGATGACCCACAGGATATTCACACTGCCCACATCCCCGTTCTGCTGCATCTCGAAATCCAATTTGCTGGTCAGGTGGATGTCTACAAGTGGTTGCAACTCATGTCCCACTTGATCCTTCAGGAAATCGGGGTAGTACTTTTGGATGAAGGCCGGAAAGACACGATCGACCTCCGCTTTCGTAACACCCTCATTCAACCGGACATAGGTCCAACATGGATTCCAAACCCAGTTGTTCCGTTCGATGTTCTGCCAGAACTGCAGGATCGTACCGAAGCTCACCAAGCCCTCGAATCGGATATGCGAATTCCTAGGGATCTCACCGAGAATACCCGTGACCTGCACATCCATGGAGCCATCCCACTTCATCATCTTCCCCATCGGATCGGCATCGCCGAAGTACTTCTTCGCCAGTTCTTGTGAAAGGACAATGCTGCCGGGCTTGGCCAGTGCGGTCTTGGGATCGCCTACACGAAGGGGGTAGTTGAAGATCTCGAACACCGTACTGTCCACCAGGTAAAGGCCACTTTCAGTGAACAGCTTGTTCGTGCTCAGGCTGTCGCCCACCTTCAGCACATGCTGCGGGTCCTGAAAATCGAACCAACGGCATTGTGCTTCGATGAGTTCCGGATGATCACCGTGCAACGTAGGACCGAGTCCGAAGACCATGCTGCTTGAATGTTCACCCTGCCCTTCCGCTTCGATCTCGCCCACTACGCGATACACGCGCTCATGGTGTGGTACGAAGCGATCAAAACCGCGTTGATACCGGACGTACAACCCGATCAGTACGAAACAGGCGATACCTGTGGCCAGACCCAGCAGGTTGATCAGCGTATAGAGCTTCTGTTTCCAGAGGTTCCGGAGGCCGGTGAGGAAGAGGTTCTTCAGCATGGTTACAATGGGTAAGGCAAGTTGCCTCGTGCACCATGCAGAAAGAAGGAAACCGGGTGATGGCGTTCGAGTAGTGATGGATGGTTGGCCGTTCCACGTTGACCGCACCTTCCAAGCCAAATGGCGGACACGGCCCTTCGATCGCCCTGCGTTAGGACGCTCCCTAGCTATCCAGTGCAATTAGAACAGGGCACCGTAAGGTCTCGCCATGATCATACAGCACCTCCCACGGTACAGTTCATTGCTCCAAGCGAAGCCCATTTGCGAACTCTTAACAACCCTTACCGTGCGAACGAACAGAACATTGGTTTCATTTGTAACCATTACGTACGTAACGGTCATGCCCACATCATCCATCGGCTATTGGTGCTCCATCGCAGCCCACCAGTACTTCGCAAGGCTGCAGCAGAAGCTCGCTCATTTGGACATCACGCACTGGTTCTATGTGCTCCTTGTGATCGACGAGGGCAAAGGCACCTTAAGCCAGAAGGAATTGGCCGATAAGCTCGACCTGGACAAGGTGGCCATGACCAGGGCATTGGACCACTTGGGCGAGAAAGGCTATGTGGAACGTTGCGCATGCGAGGGCGACCGGCGGAAACACCTCATAAAGCTCACTTTGAAGGCCAAACCAGCGGTGAAAGCCATCCGAAAGGCCTACGAAGAACTGAACAGCGAAGCGCTACTAGGCGTGAACAAGGCGGACCGAGCAGCGTTCATGGCGCGATTGATGCTCGTTGTGAAGAACCTGCGGCCCGCTGATGAACCTGTGCCGGTGACGACCAAGCGCATTCACCCATGAATATCCTGAAAGCGCACCGGTTCATACGACGATCCGATGATCATGAAATGGAAAATGTGATGGGCTCAGGTCGATCCGAATACGCCGCGCCCCAGGAACCCGCAGGGACCACCCAACCGGTCAACCGCTTGGGTGCACTCCTGTTAGGCGTGATGATGACCGGTCTTTTCGCGGCTTGCGGAAGCAATGAGGACGGACCAGCGCAAGGTGGCGGCGCCATACCGCCCATGGCCGTGCAGGTACATGTGCTGAAGGCGGAGCCCTTGGACAATTCCATCACCACAACGGGGACCTTGCTCCCCAACGAGGAGGTGGACCTGGTGAGCGAACTCGCTGGACGCGTAACGATGATCGGGTTCCAGGAAGGCGGCAACGTGAGCGCGGGGCAAGTGCTCGTTCGCATCAACGATGACGAACTGCAAGCCCAACTACGCAAGGCCGAAGCGAACTTGAAGCTGGGTACGGATGATGAAGTCCGCAAGAAGCAACTGCTCGCCGTAAGCGGCATCAGTCAGGAACAGTACGATGCATCGCAGGCGCAGCTTGCGGCCTTGCTGGCCGATGCCGATAACCTCCGCGCGCAGGTCGCCAAGAGCACGATCCGCGCACCGTTCAACGGGAAGGTCGGCCTACGCTCCATCAGTGAAGGCGGGTACGTGGGGAGCAACATCTTGATCGCGAAACTCCAACAGATCGATCCCATGAAAGTGGAGTTCGCGGTGCCCGAGCGCTACGGACGCATCATGAAACCTGGCGCCATGATCCACTTCACCATGGAAGGCGATACGAGCATCTACACCGGAGAAGTGTATGCGGTGGACCCCAGCGTGGACGCCACCACACGCACGGTGAAAGTCAGAGCGCGCAGTTCCAACAAGGACGGCCGCCTCTTCCCCGGCGCGTTCGCCAAGGTGGATGTGCGTTTGGAGCAGTTGAACGACGCGCTTATCGTTCCTGCCGAAGCACTGATCCCCGATATACAGGGCCAGAAAGTGCTGCTGATGAAAGGCGGCAAAGTGGTGAGCGCACGCGTGCAGCTTGGGATCCGGAGCGCGAACAGTGTGCAACTCACCAGCGGCGTGCAGCCCGGTGACTCCGTGATCGTGACCGGTCTGCTTGCCTTGCGTGAAGGTGCCGCAGTGCGCCCCATCCCGAAAGACGCGATCAAGGAAGTGGCCACGGCCGACAGCACCACGCGATGAACATCAGTTCCATCAGCATCAACCGCCCGGTGCTCGCATCGGTGATCTCGATCCTGATCGTGCTCTTCGGCGCGATCGGCTTCAGCTTCCTAGGCGTGCGTGAATACCCCAGCGTTGATCCGCCGATCATCACGGTGACCACGAATTATGTGGGGGCCAACGCGGACATCATCGAGAGCCAGATCACCGAGGTGTTGGAGGAAAGCATCAACGGCATCGCAGGCATCCGCACCCTTACGAGCGTGAGCAGCGATGGTCGTAGCACGATCACCGTCGAATTCGAGTTGGACGTGGACCTTGAAGCCGCCGCCAACGACGTGCGTGACCGCGTGAGCAGAAGCTTGCGCAACCTACCGCTGGACGTCGACCCACCGATCGTGGCCAAAAGCGATGCGGACAGCAACCCGATCGTTTCGATGACGATCCAGAGCGATCAACGCAACCTGCTGGAACTCTCACAGATCGCAAATGACGTGTTCAAAGAGCGCTTGCAGACCATCGCCGGCGTGAGCGCGATCAACGTGTGGGGCGATAAGAAATACAGCATGAAGTTGCTGCTGGAACCTGTGAAGATGGCCGGCTTCAACGTAACGCCGGTGGATGTGCGCAATGCGCTCAACCGCGAGAACGTGGAACTGCCCAGCGGACGCATCGAGGGATTCAACACCGAGCTCAGCATCCGGACGCTCGGTCGCCTCACCACCGCGGAGGAGTTCAACAGCCTCATCATCCGTGACGACGGCGGCCCTGTGGTGCGCTTGAAGGACATCGGCAATGCGGAACTGCGTCCGGAGAACGAACGATCGCTGCTGCGCGGTAACGGAGGTGTGGCGCAAGTCGCGGTGGCCATCACGCCCCTGCCCGGCAGCAATTACGTGGCCATCGTGGACGAGTTCTACAAGCGCGTGGAGCAGATCAAGAAGGACCTTCCGGAAGACCTACGCTATAATGTTGCGCTCGACACCACGATCGGCATCCGCAAGGCCATCCTTGAGGTGGAAGAGACCATCCTCATCGCCTTCGGGTTGGTGGTTCTCATCATCTTCATCTTCCTCCGGAACTGGCGCACCACCTTGATCCCGGTGATGGCGATCCCGATCTCGCTGATCGGATCGTTCTTCATCATGTACGTGTCCGGCTTCAGCATCAACATCCTCACGTTGCTGGCCATCGTCCTCTCCACCGGCATCGTGGTGGACGATGCGATCGTGGTGCTGGAGAACATCTACAGCAAGATCGAGGGCGGCATGGATCCGATGAAGGCGGGGCACGAAGGGTCGAAGGAGATCACCTTCGCCATCATCAGCACCACCGTAACGTTGGCGGCGGTGTTCCTGCCCATCATCTTCCTCAGCGGTTTGACCGGTCGACTCTTCCGCGAGTTCGGTGTGGTGGTGGCCGGATCGGTGATCATCAGCGCGGTGGTCTCGCTCACACTCACACCCATGATGAGCGCGCGTTGGCTGAAACACAAGGACAAACACAGCCGCTTCTTCGAGATCACCGAGCGTTGGTTCAACAGGCTGTCCGGCGGATACGAGCGATCACTCGCCTCCTTCATGCGCAGGCGATGGCTCGTCTTCCCGGTCATCCTGGTCAGCCTAGGCCTAACCGTGCTGGCCTTCTTAAACCTGCAGAGCGAGCTCGCGCCCGCCGAGGACAAGAGCCGCTTCATGGTGCAGAGCACCGCGCCCGAGGGCACCAGCTTCGAACTGATGAACGCCTACCTCGCGGACATCATCAACGTGGTGGACACCATGCCTGAACGTCAGGCGTTGATCAGCGTAACGGCGCCGGGGTTCGGTACAGCCAGCGCGACCAATAACGGCTTCGTACGGGTAACGCTCGTGCAGCCCGAAGAGCGCACCAAGACACAGGATGAACTGGCGAAAGATGTGATGGCGAAGGTTCAGCGCTTCAATCTGGCGAAGAGCATCGTGATCCAAGAGCCCACGATCGGCGGTAGCCGTTTCGTCTCTCTGCCGGTGCAGTACGTCATCCAAGCGCCGGACTTCGAACGCCTGCGCGAGATCATCCCGAAATTCATGGAAAAGGCCGCGGCTGACAAGACTTTCCGCATCACCGACCTCAACCTGAAGTTCAACAAACCAGAGATCAACGTGGAGATCGACCGCGACCGCGCACGCGCCATGGGTGTGAGCATGCAGGACATCGCGGAGACCTTACAGCTCTACTTCAGTGGCCAGCGCTACGGCTACTTCATCATGCAGGGCAAACAATACCAGGTGATCGGTCAAGCCTCGCGCGACAACCGTGATGCGCCCATCGACCTGAAGAGCGCATATGTACGCAATGACAAAGGCGAGCTGATCCAGTTGGACAACCTCGTGCGCATGAGCGACCGGAGCACGCCACCCCAGCTCTTCCGCTACAACCGCTACGTGAGCGCCA
>Ga0209097_10000284_pt1 | contig 54043 bp, 51 predicted proteins | sample AD_UKC052_MetaG_FD_184419 | JGI IMG/M metagenome (GOLD analysis project Ga0209097, IMG submission 184419) | Active sludge microbial communities of municipal wastewater-treating anaerobic digesters from USA - AD_UKC052_MetaG (SPAdes) (version 2) | ecosystem: Engineered > Bioreactor > Anaerobic >... | reverse complement strand
GCATGCGGTGGATGAACTCGACGAAGGCCTGCTTCAGCTTCGCGAAGTCGTGGCCGTAGGTGTCCATGTGGTCGGCGTCGATGTTCGTCACCACCGCCATCACCGGCATCAGGTTGAGGAAGGACGCATCCGACTCGTCGGCCTCGACGACGATGTAGTCGCCAGAGCCGAGGCGCGAGTTGGCACCGGCCGCGTTGAGCTTGCCGCCGATGACGAAGGTCGGGTCCACGCCGGCCTCGGCCAGCACGCTGGTGACCAGGCTGGTGGTGGTCGTCTTGCCGTGCGTGCCGGCGATGGCGATGCCCTTCTTCAGGCGCATCAGCTCGGCCAGCATCACAGCACGCGGCACCACCGGGATGCGCTTGCCGCGCGCGGCGATCACCTCGGGGTTGTCGCCCTTCACCGCGGTGGAGGTGACCACGGCCTCGGCGCCGGCGATGTTGTTCGCGTCATGCCCGATCGCCACGCGGATACCCAGCGAGGCGAGGCGGCGCGACGTGGTGCTGTCGTTCTGGTCGGAGCCGGAGACGACGTAGCCCAGGTTGTGCAGGATCTCGGCGATGCCGCTCATGCCGGCCCCGCCGATGCCGACAAAGTGAATGTTCTTGACGGCGTGCTTCATGCGGCCACCAGTCCTTCGATCTGATCGGCGACCTTGGCCGCCGCCTTCGGCATCGCCAGCGCGCGCGCCTTCGTCGCCATCGTGAGCAGCGCTTCTCGCGTCAGGCCGGAAAGGATCTCGGCCAGGCGCTTGGGCGACAGCTCGGTCTGCGGCAGGTGGATCGCCGCGCCCTGCCCGGCCAGCCACAACGCGTTGTCACGCTGGTGCGAGGTGGTGCTCACGACCAGCGGCACCAGCACCGCAGGCACACCGGCGGCGCACAGTTCGCTGACCGTCACCGCGCCGGCGCGGCAGACGATCACGTCGCAATCCGCCAGGCGCTGTGCCATGTCGTCGATGAAGGGCAGCAGTTCGCCCTGCACCTGCGCCCGCGCATAGTCGGCGCGCACGGCGTCGAGGTTGGCATTGCCGGTCTGGTGCGTCACCTGCGGGCGCTGCGCCGCATCGATCAGCGCCAGCGCCTGCGGCACCGCCTCGTTGAGCGCGCGCGCACCCAGGCTGCCGCCGACCACCAGCACCCGCAGCGGCCCGCTGCGGCCGGCGAATCGTTGTGCCGGTGCCGGCAGCGCCTCGATCTCGGCGCGCACCGGATTGCCGGTGACCACCGCGCGCTTCACGCCGTTAATGGCCGCGCCGTCGAAGCCGAAGGCGATCCGGTCGGCCACCGGCAGCAGCGCCTTGTTGCTCATCAGCAGCGCCGCGTCGGCATTCACCAGCACCAGCGGCTTGCCCAGCAGCGAGGCCATCAGCCCGCCGGGAAAGCACACGTAGCCGCCCATGCCGAGCACCGCGTCGGCACGGCGCGCGCGCAGGATGCGCAGGCAGGACCCGAACGCGGCGAGCAGGCGCAGCCCGCCGGTCAGCGTGTGCAGCAGTCCCTTGCCGCGCACGCCGCTGAAGGCGATGTTGTCCATCGTGATGCCCGAGGGCGGCACGAGCTGGTTCTCCATGCCGTGCGTGGTGCCCAGCCAGCTCACCGACCAGCCGCGCGAGAGCATCTCGCGCGCGACCGCGAGGCCCGGGATCACATGCCCGCCGGTGCCGGCCGCCATCACGACGAGATGCTTCATGACCGCCCCTCGCTCGCGAAGTACCGCTCACGATCCCCCGAGGGGATGGCGCCCAGCTTGGGGCGGCCCGGCGCTTGGGCGCTGCTCACGATCGCCCCCCTCTCATCATCTGGCGGTTCTCCACATCGATGCGGATGACGATGGCCAGTGCCACCAGGTTCATCACGATCGCCGAGCCGCCGTAGCTCATCAGCGGCAACGTCAGGCCCTTGGTGGGCAGCACGCCGAGGTTCACGCCCATGTTGATGAAGGCCTGGCCGCCGAACCAGATGCCGATACCCTGCGCGTACAGGCCGGCGAACACGCGGTCCAGCGCGATCGACTGGCGGCCGATGTGGAAGATGCGCCGCGTCAGCCAGAAGAAGGCGACGATCACGCAGGCCACGCCGATGAAGCCGAGCTCCTCGCCGATCACGGCGAGCAGGAAGTCGGTGTGCGCCTCGGGCAGGTAGTGCAGTTTCTCGACGCTGCTGCCCAGCCCCTGGCCGAAGAACTCGCCGCGGCCGAAGGCGATCAGCGAGTGCGTCAGCTGGTAGGCCTTGCCCAGCGCGTACTCCGGGTCCCAGGGCTTGAGGTAGGCGAAGATGCGCTCGCGCTTCTCGGGGCTGGAGGCGATCACCAGCATGAAGGTGCCCACCAGCACCGTGCCGCTGAGCAGGAACATGCGCCCGTTCACGCCGCCGAGGAACAGGATGCCCATGGAGATCAGCGCGATCACCATGAAGGCGCCCATGTCGGGCTCGCGCAGCAGCAGGAAGCCGGTGAAGCCCAGCGCCACCGCCATCGGCCAGACGGCACGCACGAAGTTCTCGCGCGCCTCCATCTTGCGCGTCATGTAGCTCGCCGCGTACATCGCCATCGCCAGCTTGGCCAGCTCGCTCGGCTGGAAGTTGATCACGCCCAGCGGGATCCAGCGCCGCGAGTTGTTGACCACCTTGCCGATGAAGGGCACCAGCACCAGCACCAGCAGCACCAGCGCGGCGACGAACACCCAGGGCGCGGCCTTCTCCCACACGCTCACCGGGATCTGCACCACCACAAGCGCGGCGAGCACGGCGATGGTGATCTGGATGGCGTGCCGGGTCAGGAAGTGGGTCGGCGCATAACGCGCGAACTTCGGGCTGTCGGGCAGCGCCACCGAGGCGCTGAAGACCATCACCATGCCCAGCGCGAGCAGGGCCACGACGACCCACACCAGGGCCTGGTCGAAGCCGAGCAGGCGTGCCGGCTGCGCGCTGCCGACGTTGATCCAGTCGCGCACCGGGATGGCGGTGGCGCTCGCCTCGGCCTTGGCGCGGCGTGGCGCCGCCGACTCGCTGCGCTTGAACAGCCCGGCCACGCGCAGGCGCCAGGCACCGAAGCCCAGCCCGAGGCGGTCGCGCACGAGCGTGTTCATGCGTTGAGCTCCCCGCGGTCGGCCGCGAGCGAAAACACCGTGGCCACGAAGACCTCGGCGCGGTGCGCGTAGTTGCGGAACATGTCCAGGCTGGCGCAGGCCGGGCTGAGGAGCACGGCATCGCCGGCATGGGCGCGCTCGAAGCACCAGGCCACCGCGGCCTCCAGCGTGTCGTGGCGCTGCATCGGCAGCTCGAGACCGGCCAGCGCCTGCTCGATGCGCTCGGCGTCGCGGCCGATCGTCGCCACCGCGCGGGCGTGGCGCGACACCGGGGCGCGCAGCGGCGCGAAGTCCTGGCCCTTGCCGTCGCCGCCGAGGATCACCGCCAGCTTCGCCGGTGTGCGATCGGCGCCGAGGCCGTCGAGCGCGGCCACGGTGGCACCGACGTTGGTGCCCTTGCTGTCGTCGAAGGCGTCGACGCCGTCGACCGTGGCGACGAACTCGACGCGGTGCGGCTCGCCGGTGTATTCACGCAGGCCGTGCAGCATCGGCCCGAGCGGGCAGCCGATGGCGCTTGCCAGGGCCAGCGCGGCCAGCGCGTTGGCGGCGTTGTGGCGGCCGCGAAGGCGCAGCGCATCGGCGGGCATGAGTCGCTGGATGTGCAGCTCTTCCTCGGCCTCGCCCTTGAAACGCTTGATCGTCTCGTCGGCCTCCATGGCGCGCACCAGCCAGGCCATGCCGTTCTCGGTGCGCAGCCCGAAGTCGCCGGGGCGGTGCGGCTCGTCCAGGCCGAAGCGGATCACCTCGCGCTCGATCGGCTTGGCGTTGCGGCCCTTCACCGGGATCGGCTCGGGCACCAGCTTCTCCACCGCCGCATCGTCGCGGTTGATCACCATCACCGCCTGCTTGCCGAACACACGCGCCTTGGCGGCCACGTAGGCGGCCATCGAGCCGTGCCAGTCGAGGTGGTCCTCGGTGAGGTTGAGCACCGTGGCCGCATCGGGCTCGAAGCCCTTGGCCTCGTCGAGCTGGAAGCTGGACAGCTCCAGCACCCAGACCTCCGGAAGGAGGTCCTTTCGATCCTTCTCGGGCAGCGGCTGCGGCTCGTCCTCGGCAGCCGCTGCCGTGCGATCGAGCGCATCGGCCAGCGTCTGCAGCATGGTCGGGCCGATGTTGCCGGCCATCGCCACGCGGCGGCCGGCGCGCTCGACCAGCAGCGCCGTCATCGCGGTGGTGGTGGTCTTGCCGTTGGTGCCGGTGATGGCGAGCACCTTGGGCGAGTAGCCCTGCTGCGCCTTCAGGTCGGCCAGCGCGCGGGCGAACAGTTCTAGCTCGCCCTGCACCAGCACGCCGGTGTCGGCCACGCGCTGCAGCGGCGCGGCGATGCGGGCATCGCTGGGCGCCAGGCCCGGGCTCTTGAGCACCAGGCGCACGCCAGCGAAGCTTTCGTCGCTCAGCTCGCCGCGCAGGCGCTGCACCTGCGGCAGCTGCTCGGCGAGCACGGCGTCGTTGGGCACCGACTCGCGCGAATCCCACACGCGCACGCGCGCGCCGTGGCGCACGCACCAGCGCACCATCGCCAGCCCCGATTCACCGAGGCCGAGCACGATCACGTCGATGTCGTTCAGATGATTCATCAGCGCAACTTCAAGCTGGCCAGGCCAATCAGGCACAGCAACATGGTGATGATCCAGAAGCGCACGACGACCTGCGTCTCCTTCCAGCCCGATTTCTCGAAGTGGTGGTGCAGCGGTGCCATCTTCAGGATGCGCCGGCCGGTGCCGTACTTCTTCTTCGTGTACTTGAACCAGCCCACCTGCAGCATCACCGACAGCGCCTCGAGCACGAAGACGCCGCCCATGATCCCGAGCACGATCTCCTGGCGCGTGATGACGGCGATGGTGCCCAGCGCGCCGCCCAGCGACAGCGCGCCCACGTCGCCCATGAACACCTGGGCCGGGTGCGTGTTGAACCACAGGAAGGCCAGCCCCGCGCCGGCCATCGCCGCGCAGAAGACCATCAGTTCGCCGGCGCCCGGGATGTAGGGGATCAGCAGGTACTTGCTGAACACCGCGTTGCCGGTCACGTAGGCGAAGATGCCCAGTGCCGAGCCGACCATCACCACCGGCATGATCGCCAGGCCGTCGAGCCCGTCGGTGAGGTTGACGGCATTGCTCGCGCCGACGATCACGAAGTAGGTCAGCGCGATGAAGCCGAACACGCCCAGCGGGTAGCTGATGGTCTTGAAGAAGGGCACGATCAGGTCGGCCTTGGGCGGCAGGTCGGTGGAAAAGCCGCTCTGCACCCAGCGCAGGAAGAGTTCAAGCACGCGCAGGTTGGAGGTCTCCGAGACGCTGAAGGCGAGGTACAGCGCGGCCACCAGGCCGATCACCGACTGCCAGAAGTACTTCTCGCCCGAGGCCATGCCTTCCGGGTTCTTCTGCACCACCTTGCGCCAGTCGTCGACCCAGCCGATGGCGCCGAAGCCCAACGTCACCAGCATGACGATCCAGACGAAGCGGTTGCTCCAGTCGAACCACAGCAGCGTCGAGACGCCGATGCCGATCAGGATCAGCACGCCACCCATGGTCGGCGTACCGCTCTTGGCCAGATGCTCCTGCACGCCGTAGTCGCGGATCGGCTGGCCGATCTTCAGCGCGGCCAGGCGGCGGATCACCCAGGGTCCGAACGCCAGGCCGATGAGCAGCGCGGTGAGTGCGGCCATCACGGCGCGGAAAGTCAGGTACTGGAAGACGCGGAAGAAGCCGAACTCCGGCGACAGCGTCTGCAGCCATTGGGCGAGGCTAAGCAGCATGTGCGGCTCCTTCGCTCAGGGCGGCCACGACACGCTCCATCTTCATGAACCGCGAGCCCTTGACGACGATGGCGGCGGCCTGCGGCGCCTGGCCCAGCGCGGCGATCAGCGCCGGTGCATCCTCGAAGTGGCGCGCACCGGCAAAGGCTGCGGCTGCGTGGCGGCACAGCGCGCCGGCGGCCCAGAAGTGCTCGATGCCGCGCAGCTTCGCGTAGGCGCCCACCTCGATGTGGAAGGCCGGCCCCTGGTCGCCCACCTCACCCATGTCGCCCAGCACCAGCCAGCGCGGGCCCGGCAATGCGGCGAGCACGTCGATGGCAGCGCGCACCGAGTCGGGGTTGGCGTTGTAGCTGTCGTCGACCAGCGTGATCTCGATGCCACCGCGCACGAGGCGCTTGAGCTGCGACCGGCCCTTCACCGGTTCGAAGGCCTGCAGGCCGCGCACGACGGCCTCGAGCGGGCAGCCGGCGGCCAGCGCGCAGGCGGTGGCCGCCAACGCGTTGCGCACGTTGTGCATGCCCGCCACGCGCAAGGCCAGCGCGGCGCGGCCGGCCGGCGTGATGAGCGTCATGTCCCAGTGGTCGACCGACCAGCGGGCCTCGGCCGTGACGTCGGCCGCGGCGTCGGTGGCGAAGCTCGTCACGCGGCGCGCGCCGGCGAGGCCGCGCCAGATCGGCGCATGCGGATCGTCGGCCGGGAACACCGCGGTGCCGTCGGCCGGCAAGGCGCTGATCACGCTGCCGTTCTCACGCGCCACGGCCTCGACGCTGGCCATGAACTCCTGGTGCTCGCGCTGCGCGTTGTTGACCAGCGCCACCGTGGGTGCGGCGATCGCCGCGAGCTGCGCGATCTCGCCGGGGTGGTTCATGCCCAGCTCGACCACCGCGGCACGGTGCCAGACCTGGTGGTCCTGGCGCAGGCGCAGCAGGGTCAGCGGCACGCCGATGTGGTTGTTGAGGTTGCCCTCGGTGCCCAGCGCCGCGTTGCCCAGCCAGGCGCGCAGGATGGCGGCGATCATCTGCGTGACGGTGGTCTTGCCATTGCTGCCGGTCACCGCGATCAGCGGCAGCTGCAGGCGCGCACGCCAGCCGCCGCCGAGCTGCATCAGCGCGGCACCGCTGTCGGCCACCTCGAGGCCGTGCAGTCCGGCGGCGTCGAGGCCGCGCTCGGCCAGTGCCGCCACCGCTCCGGCCGACTTGGCCTGCGCGAGGAAGTCGTTGGCATCGAATCGCTCGCCGCGCAGAGCGACGAACAGGTCGCCCGCACGAAGGCTGCGCGTGTCGGTGTGCACACGCTGCACGACGATGGACGGGTCGCCGACCAGCCGGGCGTCGGGCAGCAAGGAATAGAGCCTTGCGAGCGTGGTCATGCTCATGGGCGCGCCTCCAGCGCGAAGCGCGCCTCGTCGACGTCGGAGAACGGCAGCTTCTTGCCGGCGATCTCCTGGTAGTCCTCGTGGCCCTTGCCGGCGAGCAGCACGACATCGTTCGCACCGGCCTCGCGCACCGCGTAGGCGATGGCCTTGCGGCGGTCTTCGATCACGTTCACTCGCTCCTGGCTGCCCGCCAGGCCGGCGACGATCTGCAGCAGGATGAAGGCCGGCGGCTCGTGGCGTGGGTTGTCGCTGGTGAGCACGACGCGGTCGGCCAGGCGCTGCGCGATGCCGCCCATCAGCGGGCGCTTGGCGGTATCGCGGTTGCCGCCGCAGCCGAACACGCACCACAGCTGGCCGCCGCGCTGCGTGGCGAAAGGCCGCAGCGCGACCAGCGCCTTCTCCAGCGCATCGGGCGAATGGGCGTAGTCGACCACGACCTCCGGCCCCGGCCGCGCCGCCTCGACCCGCTGCATGCGCCCGGGCACCGGCGTGAGCACGGCGCAGGCCTGCGCGGCCTCGGCCAGCGGCACGCCGAGCGCGCGCAGGCCGCCGATCACCGCCAGCAGGTTGGAGACGTTGTACTCGCCGATCAGCGTGCTGATCACCGTGGCGTGCTGATCGCCTTCGATCACCTCGAAGGCGAGGCCGCCGTCGCGGTAGGCGATGCCGCTGGCGCGCAGCCGCGCCGGCCCGCGCACCGAGTAGGTCCAGCAGTCCAGTCCACGCAGGCGCTCGACCAGCGCGGCGCCATGGGGGTCGTCGACGTTGAGGATCGCCGCGCGCAGCCCCGGCCAGTCGAACAGCGCGCTCTTGGCCTCCCAGTACGACGCCATGCTGCCGTGGAAGTCGAGGTGGTCCTGCGTGAAGTTGGTGAACAGTGCGACCGCGATGCGCGTGCCCGCCAGCCGCTGCTCGACGATGCCGATCGATGACGCCTCGATGGCGCAGGCGGCGAAGCCTTCGTCGGCGAAACGGCGTAGCGCCTGCTGCAGCGTCACCGGGTCGGGCGTGGTCAGCCCGGTGGCCGCAAGCGTCGACGAGGGTTCTCCGATCCCCAGCGTGCCGACCACGCCGCAGCGCCGGCCGAGCTGGCTCAGCGCCTGCGCCGTCCACCAGGCGGTGGAGGTCTTGCCGTTGGTGCCGGTGGTCGCGACCACCTGCAGCCGCTCGCTCGGCCGGCCGCAGAAGCTGTCGGCGATCTCTCCCGTGCTCGACTTCAATCCGGCCAGCGCAGCCACCGGCGCGCCTTCGCCGAAATCGAAGGCCTCGACACCGTCGGCCTCGACCAGGCAAGCCACCGCGCCGCCAGCCAATGCCTGCCGCACGTACTGGCGTCCATCCAGCGCATGGCCGGGCCAGGCGATGAAGGCATCGCCCGGCTGCACGCGGCGGCTGTCGACGGCGAGAGCGCGCACGCCGTGCTGCGCCAGCCAGGCGTCGGCCTCGCGTGTGTCGCCCAGACGTTGCAGCGCCATCAGTAGCTCTCCTCGACGACGGGGATATCGCGCGCGACGATCTGCGTCTTCACGTCGAGATCCGGCGGCACGCCCATCGTGCGCAGCGTCTGCTGCACCACCTGGCTGAACACCGGTGCGGCCACGTCGCCGCCGAAGAACTTGCCGGCCTTGGGCTCGTCGATCATCACCGCCACGACGATGCGCGGCTTGTCGGCTGGCGCCATGCCGACGAACCAGCCGCGGTGGCGGTCGTTCGCGTAGCGGCGCTCCTTGTCGACCCACTTGCGCGAGGTGCCGGTCTTGCCGGCCACCGAATAGCCCGGCACCGCCGCCTTCAGCGCCGTGCCGCCGGGCTGCGTGACCATCTCGAGCATCCGGCGCACCGCCTTGGCCGTCTGCGCAGAGACGACCTGCTGGCGCACCTGCGGCTCCAGCGGCGCGCCCTCCTCGGGCATCGTCAGCGACAGCGGCACCATGTCGCCGTCGCGCGCGAACACGGTGTAGGACTGCGCGAGCTGCATCAGCGAGACCGATACGCCATAACCGAAGCCGATGGTGGCATGGTCGATCGGCCGCCACGACTGATGGGCGCGCAGCTTGCCGGTGACGCGGCCGGGGAAGTCGATCTGCGGCTTCTGCCCGAAACCCACGCGGGTGTACAGGTCCCAGATCTCGCGCGCGGGCATCTGCAGCGCGATCTTCGCGGTGCCCACGTTGCTCGACTTCTGCACCACCTGCTCGACGGTCATTGCCGGCATCGAGTGTTCGTCGGTGATCGGCAGGCCGGTCACGTAGAGCTTGCCGGGCGCCGTCTGGATCACGTCGGACGGGCGAAAGCGGCCGGACTCCAGCGCCAGCGCGGCAATGAAGGGCTTCATCGTGGAGCCCGGCTCGGCAGTGTCGACGAGCGCGAGGTTGCGTCGTGCCGAGGCCGCCGTGACGCCGCGCACGCCGGGCGTGAAACTCGGGTAGTTGGCCATCGCCAGCACGCCGCCGGTGGCCACGTCGAGCACGACCACGCTGCCGCTGGTGGCGCGGTGCTCGGCCACCGCGTCGCGCACACGCTGGTAGGCGAAGAACTGGATCTTCGTGTCGATCGTCAGTCGCAGGTCGCGGCCGTCCACCCGCGCGACACTCTCGCCGATGTCCTCCACCACGCGGCCCAGCCGGTCCTTGATGACGCGGCGGGTGCCGTCGGCGCCCGAGAGTTCGCCCTCGTGGGCGAACTCCACGCCCTCCTGGCCATGCTCGTCGGCGTTGGTCGAACCCACCACGTGCGCCGCGGCCTCGCCCTCGGGGTACTTGCGCTTGTACTCACGCTCCTGATGGATGCCCTTGAGGCCCAGCGCCATCACGTCCTTGGCGGTCTGCTCCTCGACCTGGCGGCGCAGCCAGACGAAGTTGGGGTTGTTGTCGAGCTTGTTATCCAGTTCGGACGGCGTCATCCCCAGCAACCTGGCGAGTTGGCGGCGCTGGGCGCGGTCGGCCTCGAAGTCCTTGGGCAGCACCCACAGTGACGGCGCAGGCACGCTGACGGCCAGGATCTGCCCGTTGCGATCAAGGATGCGGCCACGGCTGGCCAGCAGGTCGATCGTGCGCGCGAAGCGGATCTCCCCCTGCTTCTTGAAGAAGTCGCTGCCCAGCACCTGCACGTACAGAGCGCGGCCGAGCAGCACGACGAAGCTCAGGCCGACCAGCGCGACGATGAACTTCGATCGCCACGGCGGCGTCTTCGAGGCCAGCAGCGGGCTGCTCGAATAGGCCACGCTGCGCACGCTGGCGGCGCCGCTGCGCGAGCGTGCACCACCGCGGCTGTCGCGTCGGAAGAAGCGCCCGAAGTTCATCGCGCCGCTCCCGAAGCACTCGCCGAAGCGGCACGCGCATAGGTCACGTACTGCGTGACGGCCGGCGTGGCGTTGCGCATGGCCAGCTTGTCGCGCGCCAGGCGCTCCACCTTCAGCGGCGTCGACTGGCCTTGCCGCTCGGCCTTCAGGCGCTCGTACTCGGTGTCGAGCGCCCGCTCTTCGTTGCGCGCCTGGTCGAGCTCGGCGAACAGACGGCGCGAGTCGTAGGACACGCGCACCAGGTACACGCTGCTGGCCACCAGCATCACGAACAGCACGATGTTGACCCTGTTCATGCCGGCACCTCGGTGCGCTCGGCCACGCGCATCACCGCCGAGCGCGCACGCGGGTTGGCACGCAGTTCCCCGTAGGACGGCTTGATGCGGCCCAGCGCCTTCAGCCGGTGCGGCTGCTCGGGCGCGAACGGCGCACGCCGGTCAACCTCGCTGCGGCTTTCGCGGGCGATGAAGGTCTTCACGATGCGGTCTTCCAGCGAGTGAAAGCTGATCACGACCAGGCGTCCCGATGGATGGAGCAGTTCGACTCCCGACTTCAGGCCTTGTTCGAGCTCCTCAAGCTCGGCGTTGACGTGAATCCGAAGGCCTTGAAATGTGCGCGTTGCAGGGTCCTGGCCCGGTTCGCGGGTTTTGACCGCACGAGCCACGACTTCGGAAAGCTCCCCAGTGGTTCGAACAGGGTTCCCGCCTTCGCGCCGAGCAACAAGCGCCTTTGCAATCTGTACAGCAAACCGTTCTTCCCCATGGTCACGAATCACCTCTGCGATGTGGCGCTCGTCGGCGCGGGCCAGAAAGTCCGCTGCGCTCTCGCCGCGGGTCGGATCCATGCGCATGTCCAGCGGCGCCTCGAAGCGGAAGCTGAAGCCGCGCGCCGGGTTGTCGATCTGCGGCGAGCTCACGCCCAGGTCGAGCAGCAGGCCGTCGATGCCCGCCACGCCGGCATCGGCCAGCGTCTGTGCCATCGCGCCGAAGCGTGCGTGGTGGATCGAGAAGCGCGCATCCGAGATGCCCGAGCGGGCCGCGGCCACCGCCTCCGGGTCGCGGTCGAAGGCGATCACGCGGCCGCTCGGCGAGAGCCGCTCCAGCAGCGCGCGCGAGTGCCCGCCGCGGCCGAAAGTGCCGTCCACGTACACACCGTCCGGCGTGGTCAGAAGCGCGTCGATCGCTTCGGCCAGCAGGACAGTGGTGTGTTGCCATTGACCGCCGCTGTCCATCAGAGGATAAAGTTGCGGATCGACTCAGGCATCGGCGACGCGGTGACCTGGGCTTCCTGGTCAAGGTAGCGCCGCTTGTCCCACAACTCCAGGCAACTGCCCATGCCCAGCATGATCACGTCACGCGACAGGTCGGCGAACTCCCGCAGTTCCGGCGCGATCAGCATGCGCGACGAGCCATCGATCTCGATCTCGGTCGCATTGCCGATGAACAGGCGCCGCCAGCCGGCAGATTCCATCGGCAGGGCCGCCACACGCGCGGCGAAGTCTTCCCACGCCGCCGGCGGAAACACCAGCAGGCAGCCGTGCGGATGCTTGGTGACGGTCAGCTTGGACACACCCATCGTTCCCAGGACTTCGCGATGGCGCGCGGGCATGGCGACGCGCCCCTTGCTGTCCAGGGTCAGGTCCGCAGGGCCCTGAAATCCGATGTTCGCCACAAAAACCCACTAAAGTGCACTTTGCGCCACTTTAGCGGATGGGGCTTGGCCGGGTCAACGAAGTTGTAAAGAAAAATCAGTGAAATCAATCACTTAGCGCTGTTATTTGAGGCAGCATCGCGTAATAACTCTTTCAAAAACAAGGACCTGCGCGAGGCACTGAAAGTGAACACTGAGGTTGAAGCCCCAACGAAAGGGCCGCCCGCAGGCGGCCCTCGTTTCAGGGGGGTGCTGTTCAGGCGGCGGCCAAATCCCCGGCCCGGAAGATCCTTACCGCCTCGGCCACCACTTCCGCCTGGCCGCTGAGCGAGCTGGCCGCAGCGGACAGTTCTTCCACCATCGCCGCGTTCTGCTGCGTCAGGGTGTCGAGGTTGGCCACCGCGGCATTGACCTGGATGACGCCCGTGGACTGCTGCTCGGACGCCATGCTGATGTCCGACACCAGTTGCGTGACGCGCTGCACGGCGTCCAGCGTCTGCTGGACCGTGGCCCCGGTGTCGCCGACGAGTTTGGTGCCCGCTGCGACCTTGTGCGCCGAGTCCTCGATCAGGCCCTTGATCTCGCGTGCTGCGCCGCTGGTGCGCTGTGCGAGTTGCCGCACCTCGGCGGCCACCACGGCGAAGCCGCGTCCGGCCTCGCCGGCCCGGGCCGCTTCCACGGCGGCATTGAGCGCCAGGATGTTGGTCTGGAACGAGATTCCATCGATCACGCCGATGATTTCGACGATGCGCCCGGACGATTGCTTGATCTCGTCCATGCGCCGCATCGCATCGCCGGCCGAGGTACCGGTGCGCCGCGCCACGTCGGTGGCCTGCTGCGCTAGGTCGGCAGCGGTGCGCGCCGCATCGGCGTTCTGACGGATCGTCGCCGTGATCTCTTCCAGCGCCGCCGCGGTCTGCTGCAGGTTGCTGGCCTGCGATTCGGTGCGCGAGCTCAGGTCGTGGTTGCCGCTGGCGATCTCGTGCGAGGCGGTGTGGATTCCCTCGACCTCGCGGCGCACGTCGCCAACGATCGCCTGCAGGTTCACGTTGAGTTGCGCCAGGCCTCGCATCAGGCGGCCCACCTCGTCGAGGCGGCCTGCCTCCGCGGAGGGCGACAGGTCACCGGCGGCCATGCGGTTGGCCGTCGCCGTCGCCTCGCGCAACGGCGCGACACACAGTGCGCGCACCATCAGTCCGCTAGCGATTGACGCCACGGCAACTGCGGCCGACACCGGCAGCGCGGCGGCACCCGCCATCACCGCCACGGCGCCGACGAGCAGCGGCGCCGCGCCCGCCGCCAGGCCGATGCGCGCACCGAAGCCCGGGCGAAGATAGCGATTCATCCAGCCGCCGACATTGCGCAACACCACCTCGCCGCTCTGCAAGGTCGTGACGAGTCGCTGCGCAGACGCTTCCTCGCGCATGCGGGCATACAGTGCCTCGGCGGCGTCCACCTCGGCGCGTGCCGGCTTGGTGCGCACCGACATGTAGCCGGTGATGCTGCCGTGTTCGATGACAGGCGTGACGTTCGCGCGCACCCAGTAGTGGTCGCCGTTCTTGCGGCGGTTCTTGACCAGCGCCGTCCAGGGCTGCCCGGCCTTCAGCGTGTCCCACATGTCACGGAACGCCTCGGCCGGCATGTCGGGGTGGCGGATCAGGTTGTGCGGCTGGCCGATCAACTCGTCGCGTTCATAACCGCTGACGGCAACGAAGCCGGGGTTGCAGTAGGTGATGCGGCTCTTCAGGTCGGTGGTCGATACCAGCGTCGAACCGTCGTCGATGACGAACTCCCGCTGCGTGACGGTCCCGGTTCTTCTCACGGCGATTCCTCGAACGGCAGATGTGCCTGAGGAACATTTCGGCCAGTCGGCCGGACACTGGAGGACCGATTCGTCGGTGCCGCCTCAAGAACGCCTGCGGCCTGACCGGAGTCAAGCCACCGCGCCACGACTAGAACAAATTCACGCCGATCAGCCAGCGGTGCCCGCCCATCACGAACAGCCCGTAGATGGCGAGGCCGCCGAGCAGTGCGATCACGTCGTTCAGCGGGCCGGCCGGCGCGCCGGGCACAGCGCGTGCCACCCGACGCTTCATCGAGATGCGGTCGGCCACCGCCCAGGCGAGGAAGCCGCCAAACAGCAGCACGTCGGCGAGGTTGCCGTTGGCCAGCAGGTGCGCCGTGGCCCACAGCTTGGTGGCCAGCAGCATCGGGTGCTTCGCTGCCGACTTGATGCGCCCGGGCAGGTAGGCGGCCAGCAGCAGCACGAACACCGGCAGCATGAGCAGCAGCGCGACGTGGCGCAGTGCCGTGGGCGGCGTGTAGAGCGCCACCGGCGCCTGCCGCGCCTGGCCGTACCCGTAGATCAGCAGGGCAAAGCCGGCGATGGACAGCAGCGAATAGATGCCCTTCCAGGCGTTCTCGCCGCGTTGCGCCACCTGCGCGTCGCGCCAGGCCGGCGCGAAGATCGACACCGAGTGCAGGCCGAGGAAGATCAGCAGGCCGAGGATCAACAGGGTCATGTCGCGCATCCGTGAATGGGGATGCGCGGGAGTCTAGACGCTCAGTTCGATTCCTTGATCAATCGCCCCGAGGCCGACTGGATCGGCCGCGCGTTCATCGGGTACAGGCGCGAGAAGATCGCGATCTGCTCCTGCGAGATCGACACCGGCTGCTTCATCACCATCCACAGCACGCCCTCGCTACACGGCGGCGTGGTCAGCGAGCCCATGTAGGTGAAGTAGCTGCGCTCGGGCGGCAGCAGCGCGTTGAGATCGAGCGAGCCCTTGGCCGGCACCTCGTCGCCCTTCTCGAGCGGCAGGTTGTTCCAGACGGTCTGAACGATCGGCTGCGCGCTGCCGCGGTCGAGCAGCACGGCGACGACGGCCAGGCGGCCTTCGGCGTCCTTGTGCACGAGGTGCGCCACCATGTCGAACTGGCGGCCGTCGATGCGCTCCTCCGACGGGCGATGGAAGTGGAACTGCACGAGGTCGTAGCGCCGCCCCATCACCTCGATCGAGTTGCCGGCCGACACGTTGACCTGCACCGTGTGGCCGTTGTCGATGACACGGAAGCCGCTGGGCCGGTAGTCGAACTGCACCGGATCGAGCTGCACCTTGATGCCTTCGCGGATGTCGATCGGGCTTTGCCGCGTGCCGGTGGAGCACTTGGCGAATTCGGGTTTCATGGCGCCCCAGCCTGACGGGCCGCCGGCGCCTTCGTAGCTCCAGTGCGCGGCGTGGCCGGCCTCTGGCGCGCCTGGCGCGTCGTGCGCAGCGGCGGCGCGCGGCCTCGGCGCCGCGGCACGGGCGGCATGGGCCGCGGCGGCGGCCGTGGCGGCCGGCGCATGCCCGGGCTCGGCGCTTGCCCGCGCAGCCACGCGCACCACGTTCGGGTTGCTCGGTGCCGCCTTGGTGGCGCCCAGCTTCTCGGCCAGGCGCTCGCGCAGCTTGTCCATCGGGTCTTGCGGCGGTTCGGCACGCACCACGGGCTTGGCCGGCTTGGCGTCGCTGGCGGACGCGGCCGGCGCTTCGGCGGCAGCCTTCTTCGCCGCGGCCGGCTTGGCGTCGTGGGCGTGGCTGTCGGAGGGCAGCGCGGGCAAGCTGGCGCCGGCGCAGAACATCGCGGCGATCAGGTGCGCCAGGTGCGGGGTGCGGATCTTGGGCATGACAACGGTCTCCTCGGGCGCCACGAAGGCGCGGGGCATCGCTGTCTTATCGGCCGCGGCGACCGGCGCTTGAGCGTGGCGGCGCTCAGCTCACGTGCGGCTTGACCCAGATCCAGGCGACCACGCCGATGCTCATCATCAGCAGCGACGCCACCGCCAGCGAGACCGTGGAGTGCATCACCAGCGGCGCGATCACGCCGGCCACCAGGCCGTTGGCCAGGCTGCCCACGCAGGCCTGAAGCGAGCTGGCCATGCCGCGCCGGTCGGGCGCGAGGTCGAGCACCATCAGCGTCACCACCGGCACCATCAGCGCCCAGCCGAAGGCGAAGATGGCGATCGGCCACAGCGCCCACCAGGCCTGTGGCTCGAAGATCAGGTTGAGCGCCAGGTTGGTGAGCGAGATCGCCACCATGATCACGAAGCCGTGGCGGATCTGGTGCTTGGGCTTGATGCGCCCGGCCAGCCGCCCCGACAGGAACGAGCCGGCCATGATGCCGGCGATGGTCAGCGTGAAGAACCAGAAGAACTGACCCGGCCCGAGGTGCAGCAGTTCGCCCAGGAACACCGGCGCCGACAGCACGTACAGGAACATGCCGTTGAACGGGATGCCGCTGGCCAGCGCGAGCATGAAGAAGCGCGGGTTCGAGACCAGCTGCCAGTAGCCGCGCAGCAGGTGCCGCGCATTGAACGGCTGGCGCTGCGAGTCGTGCAGCGTCTCGGGCAGCAGCTTCCAGTTGCCGATCCACAGCAGCACGCCCACGGCGGTGAGGAACCAGAAGATCGCGTGCCAGTTCACGTGCACGAACAGGAAGCCGCCGACCATCGGCGCGACCGCCGGCGCAACGCCGAAGTAGATCGTCACCTGCGACATCACGCGCTGCGCATCGGCGGGCGGGAACATGTCGCGGATGACCGCGCGAGACACCACGATGCCCGCGCCGGCCGACATGCCCTGCACGGCGCGCCAGAACACCAGCGTTCCGATGTGTTCCGAAAGCGCGCAGCCGGCCGAGGCGACGGTGAAGGCGGCGATGCCCCACAGCACCACCGGCCGGCGGCCGAAGCTGTCGGACAGCGCGCCGTGGAACAGATTCATGATCGCGAAGCCGAACAGGTAGGCCGAGAGCGTCTGCTGCATCTCGGTGGGCGTGGCCCCGATCGACTGCGCGATGCCGGAAAAGGCCGGCAGGTAGGTGTCGATCGAGAACGGCCCTAGCATGCCCAGGCAGGCCAGCAGCAGCGCCAACGCCCAGCGCGGGGCGCGCCAGAGTGTGTGCGCGTCGGGATTCATGATCGGCTCGTGAATAGTGTGAAGCGGGCCGATAGGCCGGATTCTGTGCGGCGGGAGTCCTCTTTCGAGGCGCCCCGCCGTGACCGCCATTCCTCTGGGCCGCGCATCACTGCGCGGCTCGGTGCCACCTACCCGCACACTCCTCGGGCCGAATCATCGTGTGCCTATTCGGTGTTGCTGCGCGTAGAGATTGCCCGTTTCACCCGATGCCCCTCTTGCGAAGGACACCGACTCGTCTCTGTTGCTCTGATCCTCGGCTCGCGCCGGACAGCCGTTAGCTGCTACGCCGCCCTGTGCAGTCCGGACCTTCCTCCCGTGCAACCTTTCGGATCCTGCACCGGCGGCGGTCTGGCCCGCTTCACGGGGTGGATTATCCCCGCGCCGGGCGGAACACGTCGGCGTCGTCGTAGAAGCCCGGGTTTTCGTTGGCCGGCCACCAGCCGGGCACACCGAGCACGGGCAGCGGCAGGAAGGGCTTGGCCGACCACGACGCCGCGGTGATGCCGTTCACGTTGACCACCTCATCGGGCGACACCCACAGGTGCGCCGTGATGGCCTTGCGCGGCTGCACCAGTTTCTCCAGCAAGGCATGTCCGACCACGGTCAGCCGCGCCTGCGACCACAAGGCACGCTGGGTGACGAACAGCGCGTGCCAGTCGCGCCGCTGCAGCGCCTGCATCAGCTCGCCGGGCGCCTGCCACCAGGCGCCGTTCTCGTCGAACAGGGTCAGTGCATCGCGCACGGGCCCGCGCTGCGCGGCAATGCCTTCGGCGGCGATGTGCGCCGCATGCAGTTCGTTCAAGCGCCTCTTGAGCAACGGAAAGCGCAGCCACACCAGGCCATTGAAGAGGTCGTGCAGGTTGTCGCGCGTGGGCACGCGGCCGGTGCGGCGGATGAAGGCCTCGTAGGCTTCGCCGTCGGGCAATTCGGCCTGCGGCACGAAGCGCAGCTCGCGGCCCGCCGAATCCAGAGCCGCGGCGACGCTGTCGCCCTGCGCGAGCCGCTGCAGCACCGGCGCCGCAACCTCGACATAGGGCGCCAGCCAGGCAACCCGCCAATCGATGGCAGGCCAGCCCTCCCCGCCCGCGGCCATCAGCCGCGCGCAGCGGCCTTGGCTTGCCGCTTGTCGCGCAGCACGAACTGCGTGCCGCGGCGGTCCATGTCGAACAGCTGCGTCGCCTCGATCAGGTCGATCAGCTTGCGGTAACCGTAGTTGCGCGGGTCGAACGAGGCCTGGTTGCCGATCTGCTGGCCCACCGAACCCAGCGGCGACCAGCCGTCCTCGCCCGCTGCGGATTCGACGGCATTGCGCAGCAGCGTGACGAGCCGCGCGTCCTGCTTGAGCGCTGCGGTGTCGAACCGCGATGGCGCGGCATCGAGCTCGATGTCGACGGTTGCCGGCGCCGCCGCCGGCTCGGCCTTCTTGCCGTTGCGCGGCTTGCGGCCCGAGGCCGGTTTGCCGCGCGCCGCCTTCTCGCCCTCGTCGGTCTCGGCCGCGGCACCGGCGCCGCCCAGGTGCTCGAGGAACAGGAAGCGCGAACAGGCGTTCACGAAAGGCATCGGCGTCTTCTGCGCGCCGAAGCCGAACACCTGCGCGCCCTTGGCCCGCAGGTGCATCACCAGCGGCGTGAAGTCGCTGTCCGACGAGACGATGCCGAAGGCGTCGGGGCTGTCGCTGTAGAGCAGGTCCAGCGCGTCGATCACCAGGCCCATGTCGGTGGCGTTCTTGCCCTTGGTGTAGTCGAACTGCTGGATCGGGCGGATGGCGTACTCGTGCAGTACGTTCTCCCAGCCCTTCAGGCCATCCTTCTTCCAGTTGCCGTAGGCGCGGCGCACGTTGACGACGCCGAGCTTGGCCAGCTCGGCCAGGATCACGTCGATCTTGCTCGAGGGCGAGTTGTCGGCGTCGATGAGCAGCGCGATGCGGGGTTGTTTCTCGATCATGGACGGCCTTTCAGACCAGTTGCCACGCGAGCGTTTCGCCGCCGCGCAGAGGTTTGAGGGCGGCGTCGCCGAAGGGCACGGACTCGGGCAGCACCCAGGGCTGCCGGCGCAGGGTGACGGTGCCGGTGTTGCGCGGCAGGCCGTAGAAGGCCGGGCCGTTGAAGCTGGCGAAGGCTTCGAGCTGGTCGATCGCGCCGACCGAATCGAAGGCCTCGGCGTAAAGCTCCAGCGCACTGAGCGCGGTGTAGCAGCCGGCGCAGCCGCTGGCATGCTCCTTCAGGTGCGCCGGGTGCGGCGCGCTGTCGGTGCCGAGAAAAAACTTGCGGCTGCCCGAGGTCGCCGCATTGACGAGGGCACGGCGGTGCTCCTCGCGCTTGAGCACCGGCAGGCAGTAGTAGTGCGGCCGCACACCGCCGAGGAAGATCGCGTTGCGGTTGTAGAGCAGGTGGTGCGCGGTGATGGTGGCGGCCGTCTTCGGCCCGGCCTCGCCGACGTACTGCACCGCGTCGCGCGTGGTGATGTGCTCGAAGACGATCTTCAACTCGGGGAAGTCGGCGCGCAGAGGGATCAGCTTCTGGTCGATGAAGGCCTTCTCGCGGTCGAACAGGTCGATCTCGGGGTCGGTCACCTCGCCGTGCACGAGCAGCGGCAGGCCGAGGCGCTGCATCGTGTCCAGCGTCTCGTGGACCTTGCGCAGGTCGGTCACACCGGCGTCGCTGTTCGTCGTGGCACCGGCCGGGTAGAGCTTGACGGCGACCACGCCGGCGTCCTTCGCGCGGCGGATCTCGTCGGGCGGCAGCACGTCGGTCAGGTACAGCGTCATCAGCGGCTCGAAGGCCACGCCCTGGGGCACGGCGGCGAGGATGCGCTCGCGGTAGGCCAGCGCCTGCGCCGCGGTGGTCACCGGCGGCTTCAGGTTCGGCATGATGATCGCGCGCCCGAATTGCCGCGCTGTGGCCGGCACCACGGCGGCCAGCGCCGCGCCGTCACGCACGTGCAGGTGCCAGTCGTCGGGGCGGGTGATCGTCAGGGAGTCGCTCATGCGGCGATTCTCGCACCCGCTGCAGCGGGCCTCAGGCGGCGCCGCGCGCCTTCTGGCTCTCGAAGTAGACCACCTTGCGCGAGCGCATCACCTCGCCCAGCGGCCGGTGCGCGGCCAGCGCCTGCCAGGGGTCGAAGACGGCGCGCTCGACCGCGTCGGCGAAGGCCTTCGCCTCGGGCGAGGCCAGGTCCTGCCGTTCGATCACCAGTTCGGCCACGTCGACATAGGGCGCCACGCTCTCAGGCCAGTCGACCGAGGCGTCCTCGATGGGCGTGCGCGCCTCGTCGACGAAGCTCTGCAACTGCAGCCGGTAGACCAGCGGCCCCTCGTTCAACTGCGCGAGGTACTCGTCGGCCCAGCGCTCGGGGCGCCGCTGCGCATGGCGGCCCTGCGGCGGCAGCAGCCGCACGCGCACCGCCGACGGCCCGCAGGCGATCGGCGCGGCACTGAAGAAGGGTTCTGTGGCAAAGCCGGAGAAGGGCAGGTCGAACGAATCCTTCAAGCGCTTGAGCTGGCCGAACATCTTCAGCGGCCCGTAGGTGCGAAGCGCCCAGCCGATCAACCCGGCCGGGCCCTGGCTCGCCGCGAGCACCAGGCCCACGAAGGGCCGGCTGTCCGGGAACGCGAAGGCGCTGCGGTTGATCAGCGTGAAGTCCTGGTGGTCGGTCGTGCCGCCCAGCGCCCCCGGGCCGTGCAGGCCGTGCACCCGCAGCGAAAAGCCGCGGATGTCGGGCACGCGGTCGTTCGCCACGTCGGTGCCGCCGTTGGACAGGCGCAGCGTGACGTCGTAGCCGCCCAAACGCTCGAACAGGCCGTGGCGCAGTTGCGCCGGCACGCCGTCGAGCACGCGCAGCGTGCCCTTGAGCGCCACGATGGGTTTGCGGTGCAGCGCGCGGCCCGTGCCGAAGCGCTTGGACTTGGCCTGCTGCATCGCCACCAGGGCGCGCGCCGCCTCCGCGTGCCGCGCCGGTTCACCTGGCTCGAAACGCTCGGCCCAGCCTGTTCCCGGCGCCGCCATCGCTCAGTGCTGGAGGATCTTCGAGAGGAACTCCTTGGCGCGCGGCGAGCGGGCGTCGGGGTCGCCGAAGAACTCGTCCTTCTTGCAGTCCTCGACGATCTTGCCCGCGTCCATGAAGATCACGCGGTGGCTGACGCGCTTGGCGAAGCCCATCTCGTGCGTGACGACCATCATCGTCATGCCCTCCTTGGCCAGCAGCACCATCACATCGAGCACCTCGCCGACCATCTCGGGGTCGAGCGCCGAGGTGGGCTCGTCGAACAGCATCACGATCGGGTCCATCGACAGCGCGCGGGCGATCGCCACGCGCTGCTGCTGGCCGCCGGAGAGCTGGCCGGGGAACTTGTCCTTGTGCACCATCAGTCCGACGCGGTCGAGCATCTTCAGCCCGCGCGCCTTGGCCTCGTCCTGCGAGCGGCCGAGCACCTTGATCTGCGCCAGCGTCAGGTTTTCGGTGACGGTCAGGTGCGGGAACAGCTCGAAGTGCTGGAACACCATGCCCACGCGGCTGCGCAGCTTGGGCAGGTCGGTCTTCGGGTCGGAGATCGAGATGCCGTCGACGATGATGTCGCCCTTCTGGATCGGCTCCAGCGCGTTCACCGTCTTGATGAGCGTGCTCTTGCCCGAGCCCGACGGGCCGCAGACGACGACGACTTCGCCCTTCTGGATGCTGGTGGTGCAGTCGGTCAGCACCTGGAAGCTGCCGTACCACTTGCTGATGTTCTTGATGTCGATCACGGCGGCTCTCCTAACGAATGATCTGGATCTTCTGCTGCAGTCGGCGCACGAGCATCGACAGGCTGAAGCAGATGACGAAGTACACGACGGCTGCGACGAGGTAGGTCTCGACCGGCCGGTTGAAGTTCTTGCCCGCCACCTCGAAGCCCTTGAGCAGGTCGTAGGCGCCGATGGCGTACACGAGGGAGGTGTCCTGGAACAGGATGATGGTCTGCGTCAGCAGCACTGGCAGCATGTTGCGGAAGGCCTGCGGCAGCACCACCAGCTGCATGCACTGCGCGTAGGTCATGCCCACCGCGTAGCCGGCGTAGACCTGCCCCTTGGGCACGCTCTGGATGCCCGCGCGCATGATCTCCGAGTAGTAGGCCGCCTCGAACACCGTGAAGGTGATGACGGCCGACAGCTCCGCCCCCATCGGCCGGCCGATCAGCAGCGGGATGAGCAGGAAGAACCACAGGATCACCATCACCAGCGGGATCGAGCGCAGCGTGTTGACGTAGGCGGCGGCCGGCATCACCAGCCAGGGCTTGCCCGACAGCCGCATCAGCGCGAGCACCGTGCCCAGCGCGATGCCGCCGATCATCGCGATCAGCGTGAGCTGGATCGAGAAGAAGAAGCCCTTGATGACAAAACCGGAGACGACGTTCCAGTTAAAGAAGCTGAAGTCGAGGGCTGTCATGGTGCCTCCCGCCGGGCCGCCCCAAGGGAGGCACGCGCCCCCTCGGGGGGCAGGAACGAAGTGACGTGGGGGTGGTTCATTTCCCACCTCCGATCATGCCGGGCACCTGCACGCGGTTCTCGATGAACAGCGCGATGCGGTTGATGGCGAAGGCGGAGATGAAGTACAGGCCGGTCACCGCCAGATAGATCTCGATGCCGCGCGAAGTTTCTTCCTGCGCCTGCATGGCGAACATGGTCAGCTCGGCGATGCTCACCGCGAAGGCCACCGACGAGTTCTTGATGATGTTCATCGACTCGCTGGTCAGCGGCGGGATGACGATGCGGAACGCCATCGGCAGCAGCACGTAGCGGTAGGTCTGTGGCAGCGTCAGGCCCACGGCCAGGCCGGCGTAGCGCTGGCCCTTGGGCAGCGTCTGGATGCCCGCCTTGACCTGCTCGGCGATGCGCGCCGAGGTGAAGAATCCCAGCGCGAAGACCACCAGCATGAAGCTCGGCACGCCGCGCAAGGCGAGGAAGATCGACGGAATGACGTGGTACCAGAGGAAGATCTGCACCAGCAGCGGGATGTTGCGGAACAGTTCGGTCCAGGAGTTGCCCAGCAGCACCAGCCACTTGTTGGGCACGGTACGCAGGATGCCCATCAGCGAGCCCACCAGCAACGCCACCACCAGGGCGCACAGCGCCACCGACAGCGTCCAGCCCCAGGCCGACATCAGCCACTCGAGGTAGGTCTGCCCTCCTCCGGTGTCCTGCAGGAACACCTGCCAATCCCATTTCATTGCGCCGCCTCCTGTTGTTCTGTGCCGGCCGGCCCCAAAAGAAAAGCGCGACGCGGATGGCCCGACGCCGCGCTCCCCCAGCATAAGCAAGCCCCGAGCCCGCGGGCTCAGTGCTTGCCAGGGGGCTCTCTCACTTCTTCATGTAGTCCTCGACCGGCTTGTCGTTCGGGCTCGCCCAGGCGGCCTTGGTCGCGTCGCTGGCGGGCAGGCCGACCTTGGTGTTGCTCGGCGGGATCGGCTGCACGAACCACCTGTCGTAGGTCTTGGCCAGGTCACCGCTCTTGATCTGCGCGATGATGCTGTCGTCGACTGCCTTCTTGAAGGCCGGATCGTCCTTGCGGATCATGATGGCGATCGGCTCGACCGACAGCACTTCGCCGACGATCTTGAAGTCGGCGGGGTTCTTCGCCTTGGCGATGTTGCCGGCCAGGATCTGGCCGTCCATCACGAAGGCATCGGCGCGGCCCGACTCGAGCAGCAGGAAGCTGTCGGCGTGGTCCTTGCCGAACACCTCCTTGAAGTCGATGCCGTTGGCGCGCTCGTGCTTGCGCAGCAGCTGCACCGAGGTCGTGCCGGTGGTGGTGGCGACCGACTTGTCCTTGAGCTGGGCGATCGACGTGATGCCCGAAGAGCCCTTGACGGCGATGCGCACTTCCTCGACGAAGGTGGTGACGGCGAAGGAGACGTCCTTCTGGCGCGTGGCGTTGTTGGTGGTCGAGCCGCACTCGATGTCCACGGTGCCGTTCTGCACCAGCGGAATGCGGTTCTGCGAGGTCACCGGCTGGTACTTGGTCTCGAGCTTGGCCAGGCCGAGCTGCTTCTGGATGTCGGCCAGCACCTTGGTGCACACCTCGACGTGGAAGCCGACGTACTTGCCGTCGCCCAGCGTGTAGCTCAGCGCGCCGGAGGATTCGCGCACGCCCATGGTCACCGAGCCGGTGTCCTTGATCTTCTTGAGCGTGTCGGCCTGGGCGCCGACGGCGACGCTGGCCGCGGCCAGGGCGATCGCCTTGATGATCATCGTCTTGTTCATGCTGACTCCTGCAGAGGGGTTGGGAAGAGAGAGAACGGGATTCTAGGGAGCGGGGAAGCGGGGGTTTGCACGGACTTGCCCGCGATCCAAGGGTTCGCCCCAGGGCGAAGACGAGGCGTTCGCAACCTTCATGCCACCAGGCGCACGGGCTGGGTGAGCCGCTCGGGCACGAGCAGCGCTTCCATCTCGGCGCGGCCCATGATCCCCAGGCGCTCGGCGGTCTCGGCGATGGTGCCGCCCTCGGCCAGCGCGGTCTTGGCAATCAGTGCCGCCTTCTCGTAGCCAATGATCGGGTTCAAGGCGGTCACCAGCGTCACGGATTCGGCCACGCGACGGCGCAGCAACTCGTGATTGGGCGTGATGCCCTCGACGCAGTTCACCTGCAGCGTGCGGCAGGCGCGCGTGAGGTGCGAGATGCTCTTGTAGAGCGACCAGCCCATGATCGGCTCGAAGGCATTGAGCTGCAGTTGCCCGGCCTCGGAGGCCATGGTGATGGTGACGTCGTTGCCGATGACCTCGAAGGCCACCTGGTTCATCACCTCCGGGATCACCGGGTTGACCTTGCCCGGCATGATCGACGAGCCGGCCTGGCGCGCCGGCAGGTGGATGTCGCCGAAGCCGGCCTGCGGGCCGCTCGAGAGCAGCCGCAGGTCGTTGCACACCTTGCTGAGCTTGCAGGCCACGCGCTTGAGCACGCCCGACAGCTGCACGAAGGCACCGGTGTCCTGCGTCGCCTCGACCAGGTTCTCGGCCATCACCACCGGCACGCCGCTGCTCTGAACGAGCAGGGGCACCACGGTCTCGGTGTAGCCGGCCGGCGCGTTGATGCCGGTGCCGATGGCGGTGGCGCCCAGGTTCACCTCGCCGATCAGCGCGCGCGCCTCGCACAGCCGCTGCTCGTCCTCGCGGATCATGATCGCGAAGGCGAGGAACTCCTGGCCCAGCGTCATCGGCACCGCATCCTGGAGCTGCGTGCGGCCGATCTTCAGCACGCTGCGGAACTCGGCGGCCTTGGCCTCGAAGGCGCCGCGCAGGTCGGCCATCGCGGCGAGCAGCTGGTCGATGCCGGCCCAGGCGGCCAGGCGCAGCGCGGTGGGGTAGACGTCGTTGGTGCTCTGCGAGGCGTTGACGTGGTCGTTCGGGTGCAGGTGCAGGTACTCGCCGCGCCGGTGGCCCAGGTGCTCCAGCGCCCGATTGGCGATCACCTCGTTGGCATTCATGTTGGTCGAGGTGCCGGCGCCGCCCTGGATCACGTCGACGATGAACTGATCGTGCAGGGCGCCGCCGATCAGGTCGTCGCAGGCCAGCTGGATGGCGTCGGAGCGCCGCGCGTCGAGCACGCCGAGCTTGGCGTTGGCGCGCGCCGCAGCCTTCTTGACGTGGGCCAGCGCACGCACGAGCTCCGGCCAACGGCCGACCGTCGAGCCCGAGATCGGGAAGTTCTCCACCGCGCGGGCGGTGTGCACGCCCCAGTACGCCTCGGCGGGGATCAGTTGCGTGCCGAGGAAGTCCTGCTCGGTGCGGGTGGCGGCGGGCGCCTGCGGGGTGGGTTTCGACATGGGGGCGGACTGTAGGTCCGCAGGCTACCGGCAGGCCAATGCCGATTGAGGGCCAGGCCATGCGCGGCGCGCATGATCGATCAGGGTCAACCCGTAGACGATGCCTTGGCGTCGCTGCGCAGGAACTCCCACAGCGCCAGCGCGCCGGCCTTGTTGTGGCGCGCCAGTTCGGGGCGTTCGCGGTAGATGCGCACTTCCATCGTGATCTCGTACTGCCCGGCCTCGGCCGCGCGCACGAGGCGGCGACTCTTCAGCTCCTTCTTCACCGAGCTCGCTGGCAGGAAGGCCATGCCGTGGCCTTCGAGCGCCATCGCCTTCAGGCCCTCGGCCATGTCGGTCTCGTAGATCGGCTCGAGCTGCGGCGGCACGGCCGCCTGCTTGACGATCACCTCGACCAGCCGGCCGAGGTAGGCGCCTTCGCCGTAGCCGAGGTAGGGCACCTTGCGCGTGCTCGTGCCGGGCAGGCGGAACAACGGCTGGCCGGACTCGTCACCGCGCGCATAGGGCGCGAGCGTCTCGTGGCCGAGGCTGAGCATCTCGTAGCGCTCGGGGCTCAACTGCAGCGGCTGGCTCGGGTGGTGGTAAGCGATCAGCAGGTCGCAGCTGCCTTCGGTGAGCTGCATCACCGCGTCATGCACGTTCAGCGTGATCAGGCGGCTCTTCAGCGCGCCGAAGCGGCTGCGCAGGTCCATCACCCAATGCGGGAAGAAGGTGAAGGCCAGCGAGTGCGGCACGGCGAACTCGATCATGTCCTGCGCGCCGGTCTGGTGGCCGCGCATCATGTTGCGCGTCGCCTGCAGCGCGCCGAGGATTTCCAGCGACTGCGCATGGAAGGTCTCGCCGGCAGGCGTGAGCCGCGTCGGGTACGACGATCGATCGACCAGGTCGATGCCGGCCCAGGCCTCGAGCGCCTGGATGCGGCGCGAGAACGCCGGCTGCGTCACATGCCGAAGCTGCGCCGATCGCGAGAAGCTGCGCGTCTCGGCGAGGCTGACGAAGTCTTCGAGCCACTTGGTTTCCACGGCCCGCAGTGTAGCCACCGGCCCGCGGCCGCCGGCCGTCGCCACTGCAGGCACACTGCGGGCCCGATGGGCTCATCCGCACCTCCCACCCCGCCGCGCTCCGCCGCCTGGATCGTCTTTGCCGCCGGCGTGTGCGCCGCGCTGCACGTGGGCAAGCTGCCGCCGGCCATCGGCGCGCTGCAGCAGGCGCTGGGCATGACGCTGCTGGAGGCGGGCTTCCTGCTCTCGCTGGTGCAGGCCGCGGGCATGACCGCCGGCATCGCCTTCGGGGTGCTCGCCGACGCGATGGGGCTGCGGCGCAGCATGCTTCTCGGCCTGGTGCTGCTCGCCGCCGCGAGCGCCGCCGGCGCTGTGGCCCACGGCGTGCCCGCGCTGCTGGCCCTGCGCGCGATCGAGGGCTTCGGATTCCTGATGGCGGTGTTGCCGGCACCGGGGCTGATCCGGCGGCTCGTCGCGCCGCAGCGGCTGAACGTGATGCTCGGTGTGTGGGGCACCTACATGCCGCTGGGCGCGGCGCTCGGGCTGCTCGTCGGGCCGCTGTGGATCGACGCATTCGGCTGGCGGCCCTGGTGGGCGGCACTGGCGGCGTTGACGACCGCCATGGCACTGTTGCTGTGGCGAGGCGTGGCCGACGCGGCCGCGCCCGAGCGGGCTGCGCCTGCCGACAGCGTGATGTCGAGGGTGCGGCTCACTCTCGGCGCGCGGGGCCCCTGGCTCGTCGCGATGAGCTTCGCGCTCTACTCCAGCCAATGGCTTGCGGTGATCGGCTTCCTGCCGGTGATCTATGCGGCGGCCGGCGTCGGCTCGGCGACGACGGGGGTGCTCACGGCGCTGGCTGCGGCCGTCAACATGCTCGGCAATCTGGGCTCCGGCCGGCTGCTGCAGCGCGGCGTGCGCCCGCCGCGGCTGCTCGCGATCGGCTTCATCGTGATGGCGCTGGCCGCCGCGGCGGCGTTTGCCGGTGGCGCGGGCAGCGCGCTGCCGCCGGCGATGCGTTACGCCGCGGTGCTGCTGTTCTCCATGGTCGGAGGCGTCATCCCGGCCACGCTGTTCGCACTCGCCATGCGCGTCGCGCCGGGCGAACAAACCGTCTCGACGACGGTCGGCTGGATGCAGCAGTGGTCGGCCTTCGGCCAGTTCGTCGGGCCGCCGCTGGTGGCCTGGCTGGCCGCCCGCGCCGGCGGGTGGCACTGGACCTGGGCGGCCACCGGCGCAGCATCGCTCGCCGGCTTGGTGCTGGCGCGAGCCATCGCCCGCACCGTGCCGCCGCGCTAGGGCCTGTTCACACTACGGGGAGGCTCGCGTGACTCGGCAAACAGGCGCCCGGAAGGCGCACGGCGCAGCCCAGGCTGGCCGCCTGGGCCAGACGTGGAACGCGGCGGACGCCTGTTTGTCGAGATCACCCTGCGGGCCGGGGTACCCCAAGGCGCTGGGCCGCGTTGCGCCGCTGGCCCAGGCGGCCTGCCTGGGCGGCGCGCCGCGCCTCGCCCAGCGCCTTGGGCCACCCCGGCGCGAGCCTTCCCGTAGTGTGAACAGGCCCTGGTCGCTCAGCGCATTGCTGCCTGGGTCACCACGCCGCGGAACGAACGGGCGAGTTCGTCGGCCAGGGCAACGATCGTCGCCTGGGGGGTGGCGGCATCGTCGCCTTGCACCTTCATGTCGGCCGACCAGTACTTGCCGGTGACACGGTCCACTGCCGCGAGGCGGAAGGTGATCTCGCTGGGCCGGGCGCCACAGGCGAAGCTGCCGCTGACCGGGGTCATCGTGAGGCCGTTCGCGCCACCCAGCGAAATGCCGGCCATGCGCGCAGCGCGCTCCACATCGCTCGACGCGCTGGAGCGCAGCGCCGCCAACGTGTCCTGGGCATCCTCGGCGCCCGGCGTGGCGCTCAGCGCGGCACAGGCCTCGAGGCCGAAACTCTGGTTCTCGATCCACAGCGGGCCGGTGTCGTTCGAGGTCTGCGCGCCGGCACCGGCGGCTGCCGCGGCCAGGGCGAACACGGAGACCCAGCGGCCGGCTTCTTTGATGGCATTCATGGCGTGCACCCGAAGTGATTGAAGGTGATGTCACTCTAGGGTCGGCATCCGGCCCGTGCGCACTCCCTGCCGCCGTGAACAATCACGCCGTTATCGAGTTCACGCTCCGATTTCACGCCCGACGGTCTTCGGCCGGCTCAGGCGAAGGCGAACGTCTTGCGAGGCTGGCCAGCGTCGGCCTGCGTCGAGCCGCCTGCGCTGCGCAGGTTCGGAGGCGCTTGGCTGAGGCCGCTCAATCCGGCGCGGTGATGACCTCGGCCTCGTCGGCACCGCTTTGCTGCAGCCGCCACATCTCGGCATAACGGCCTTCGCGCGCCAGCAGTTCGGCGTGCGTGCCGCGCTCGATGATGCGGCCCTGCTCCATCACCAGGATCTGGTGCGCGTCGGCCACGGTGGACAGGCGGTGCGCGATGACCAGCGCCGTCTTGTTGCGCGCCGCGCTCTTCAGCTCTTCCTGGATGGCGCGCTCGTTGGCCGAGTCCAGCGCCGACGTGGCTTCGTCGAAGATCAGCACCGGCGGGTTCTTCAGCAACGTGCGTGCGATCGCGACGCGCTGCTTCTCGCCGCCGCTGAGCTTGAGGCCGCGCTCGCCGACCAGGGTGTCGTAGCCCTTGGGCGTGGACGTGATGAAGGCGTGGATGTGCGCGGCGCGTGCCGCCTCCTCCACCTCGGCGCGCGATGCGCCCGGGCGGCCGTAGGCGATGTTGTACTCGACCGTGTCGTTGAACAGCACCGTGTCCTGCGGCACGATGCCGATGGCCTGGCGCAGGCTCTTCTGCGTCACGGAGCGGATGTCCTGCCCGTCGATGACGATGCGGCCGGTACCCACGTCGTAGAAGCGGAACATCAAGCGCGCCAGCGTGCTCTTGCCCGAGCCCGAGGGGCCGACCACCGCCACCGTCTTGCCCGCCGGGATCTCGAAGCTCACGCCGTGCAGGATCTCGCGGTCGGGGTCGTAGCCGAAGTGCACATCGTCGAAACGCACGCTGCCACCGTGGGTGGCCAGCGGCAACGCGCCCGGTGCGTCGGCCACTTCGCGGTGCTGGCCGAGCAACGTGAACATCTTCTCCATGTCGATCATCGACTGCTTGATCTCGCGGTAGATCACGCCCAGGAAGTTCAGCGGGATGTAGAGCTGGATCATCAGCGCGTTGACGAGCACGAGGTCGCCCAGCGTCATGGTGCCCTCGACCACGCCCACCGTGGCGCGCCACACCAGCAGCAGTACGGTGGTCGAGATGATCAGGCTCTGGCCGACGTTGAGCAGCGAGAGCGAGGTCTGCGACTTGATCGAGGCCTTCTCGAGCTGGCGCAGGTTCTCGTCGTAGCGTGCCTGCTCGAAAGGCTCGTTGCTGAAGTACTTGACGGTCTCGTAGTTGATCAGCGCGTCCACCGCCTTGGTGTTGGCCTTGCTGTCCTGCTCGTTCATGGCGCGGCGGAAGTGCGTGCGCCACTCGGTCACCGTCACCGTGAAGCTCACGTAGAGCACCAGCGCGGTCAGCGTGATCACCGCGAACCAGCCGTCGAACTTGGCCGACAGCAGCGAGATCACCAGCGTCATCTCCACCAGCGTGGGCAGGATGTTGTAGATCGTGTAGTTGAGCAGCGAGTGGATGGCGCGCGAGCCGCGCTCCATGTCGCGCGACACGCCACCGGTCTGGCGCTCGAGGTGGAAGCGCAGGCTCAGCGACAGCAGGTGGTCGAAGGTCTCCAGCGAGACACGCCGCGCAATGCGCGCCGCCACCGGGTAGAAGAGGAACTCGCGCAGTTCGGTGAACAGCGTCACCGACACGCGCAACGCCCCGTAGGCGAACAGCAGTGCCACCGGCACCACCAGCACGCTGCGCGCATCGCCAGGCTTCAGGTCGAGCGCGTCGACCAGGTTCTTCAGCACCAGCGGCACGCCGACGTTGGCCAGCTTGGCCGCCACCAGGAACGACAGCGCGATCAGCACCCGCCAGCGCCATTGCCATACGTAGGGGGCGAGCTTGCGCAGCGTGCGCCAGTCCGATCGCGCGGCGCCGTTCGTGGGCGCCGGGGCGGGCGCGGCGGGCAGGCTGTGGCTTCTCATGAGGGAGCGGTCGGGGCGGCGTGAAAGAATGCGGGCGGCAACTACCGCAGGTGCAGCAATATGGCAGAGATTTCAAGCCCGACCCCGCACGCCGACGCGCACCACCTGTCGCCGGTGCAACTGCCGGGCGATCGCCAGTTGGTATTGCGTGTCATGCCGATGCCGGCCGACGCCAACGGCAACGGCGACATCTTCGGCGGCTGGATCATGGCCCAGGTCGACCTCGCCGGCGCCGTGCTGCCGGCGCGCATCGCCAAGGGCCGCATCGCCACCGTGGCAGTGAACCAGTTCGTCTTCAAGCAGGCGGTGTCGGTGGGCGATCTGCTGAGCTTCTACGCGAAGGTCGAGCGCATCGGCACGACCTCGATCACAGTGCACGTGGAGGTCTACGCCGAGCGCAACCCGGCCAACCTGCAGGTGGTGAAGGTGACCGAGGCCAACCTCACCTACGTGGCCATCGACATGCAGGGCCAGCCGCGCAAGATCCCGAAGGACTGAGCGTCACTTGGTCTTTCTGGGCGGCAGGCCGGTGTGCTGCGTGAGGATGCGGCCCTTGGTGACGGGCGAGGTCTTCGTGCCCGTGCTGGTCGAGTTCTTGCGCCGCGCACTCTGGTAGCTGCCGTCGGTGGCCGGCTGGAAGCTCGGCACCAGGTGATGCTTGCCGTTGCCGATCAGGTCGGCGCGGCCCATGGCCTTGAGCGCATCGCGCAGCAGCGGCCAGTTGTTGGCGTCGTGGTAGCGCAGGAAGGCCTTGTGCAGGCGGCGGCGCTTCTCGCCGCGCACGATGTCGACCTTCTCGGCCCGCGCGCCCGGCCCGTCGGTCAGGCGGCTGATGCCCTTCAGCGGGTTCATGCCGGAGTGGTACATCGCCGTCGCGGTGGCCATGGGGCTGGGGTAGAAGGTCTGCACCTGGTCGGCGCGAAAGCCGTTCTTCTTCAGCCACATCGCGAGGTTCATCATGTCCTCGTCGCGCGTGCCCGGGTGCGCGGCGATGAAGTACGGGATCAGGTACTGCTTCTTGCCGGCCTCGGCGCTGAACTTGTCGAACAGCTGCTTGAAGCGGTCGTAGCTGCCCATGCCCGGCTTCATCATCTTGGACAGCGGGCCGTCCTCGGTGTGCTCGGGGGCGATCTTCAGGTAGCCGCCGACGTGGTGCGTGACCAGCTCCTTGATGTACTCGGGCGACTTCACTGCCAGGTCGTAGCGCAATCCTGAGCCGATGAGGATCTTCTTCACGCCGCGCAGCGCGCGGGCGCGCCGGTACATGTGGATCAGCGGGCCGTGGTCGGTGTTCAGGTTGGCGCAGATGCCCGGGTAGACGCAGCTCGGCTTGCGGCAGGCGGCCTCGATCTCCGGGCTCTTGCAGCCGATGCGGTACATGTTGGCCGTCGGGCCGCCGAGGTCGCTGATGACGCCTGTGAAGCCCTTCACCTTGTCGCGGATCTCCTCGATCTCGCGGATCACCGAGTCCTCGCTGCGGCTCTGGATGATGCGGCCCTCGTGCTCGGTGATCGAGCAGAAGGTGCAGCCGCCGAAGCAGCCGCGCATGATGTTCACGCTGAAGCGGATCATCTCCCAGGCCGGGATCTTGGTCGGGCCGTCGTGACCGCCGGTCTCGTCGGCGTAGCTCGGGTGCGGGCTGCGCGCATAGGGCAGGTCGAACACATGGTCCATCTCGGCGGTGGTCAGCGGGATGGGCGGCGGGTTCAGCCAGACGTCGCGGTCGCCGTGCCGTTGCACGAGTGCGCGGGCGTTGCCGGGGTTGGTCTCGAGGTGCAGCACGCGGTTGGCGTGCGCGTACAGCACCGCATCGCTCTTCACCTGCTCGTAGCTGGGCAGGCGGATCACGGTGCGCTCGCGCGGCGGCAGATTGACCTTGCCACTGACCGAGGGCACGAATCGGATCGGCTGCACGGCCGCGCCTATCGGATTGGCACCGTCTTCCTTCGCGCAGCTGCTGCCCTGCTCTGCGGCCTGCTCGCTGGTCGTCTGGTAGGGGTTGATGTGGCTGTCGATACGGCCGGGGCGGTCGACCTCGGTGGAATCGATTTCGAACCATCCCTGAGCCGTGGGGTCGGCGGTGCGGCGCATGAAGGCGGTGCCGCGCACGTCGGTGATGCGCTCCACAGGCTCGCGTGCGGCCAGGCGGTGCGCGATCTCGATGATGGCGCGCTCGGCATTGCCGTACAGCAGCAGGTCGCACTTGGCGTCGACCAGCATCGAGCGGCGCACCTTGTCCTGCCAGTAGTCGTAGTGCGCGATGCGGCGCAGCGAGGCCTCGATGCCACCCATGACGATGGGCACGTCGTTCCAGGCCTCCTTGCAGCGCTGCGCGTAGACGAGCGCTGCGCGGTCGGGCCGCTTGCCGCCCTGCCCGCCCGGCGTGTAGGCGTCGTCGCTGCGGATCTTGCGATCGGCCGTGTAGCGGTTGATCATCGAATCCATGTTCCCGGCAGTCACGCCGAAGAACAGGTTCGGCCGGCCGAGCGCCTTGAAGGGCTCCGCCGACTGCCAGTCGGGCTGCGCGATGATGCCCACGCGAAAGCCCTGCGCCTCCAGCGTGCGGCCGATCACCGCCATGCCGAAACTCGGGTGGTCGACGTAGGCGTCGCCGCTGATGATGACGATATCGCAGCTGTCCCAGCCCAGCGCCTCCATCTCGGCGCGGCTCATCGGCAGGAAGGGCGCCGTGCCGAAGCGCTTGGCCCAGTACGGCCGATAGCCGGTCAGGGGCCGGTCGGCAACGGGGGCGCGGCGGGTGTCGAGGGCGGTGGTCACAGGGCGCGATTGTCGTTGGTCGCGCCCGACCTACAGATTGGGGGGTGATGCGCCGGGGTGGTGAACTCCCGCAAGACAGTCGGTTGTCGGAGGGCCACACTGGCCATCGTGCCCACGAACGCCACTCGACCGCCATGCCTACCCGTTCCACAAATTGTTTCGCTGCCCTGATGCTCGCTGCCTCGCTCGTGGCCTGCGGTGGCGGCGGCAGCAGCCAGCCCACCGTGAGCTTCCCGAGCCAGACGCGCGTCGGCACGGCCTCAGCCGGGGCCGACACGACAGTGGCCAACTTCCCGGTGCTGTCGGGAGATGCCGTCGAGGCGCTGCTCTCGACCATCGGCGGCGGCGAGGCCCTGTCACAGCCTCTGGGAGCCGGACGTGCGCGGGCGGCGGCGCTTGGCCGATGGGCCGCCACGCGGAGTGCTTCGCGCGTCGCGGCCGCATCACGCCCCAGGGCCATGGCCGCGCTGCCGCCCGAGACGCTCATGTGCAGCAACTACCCGAGCGGCTACATCACCCTGACTGCCAACGACGCCGACAACAACGGGGTGCTCACGGCCGGCGATTCGGCCACCATCAGTTTCGTGAACTGCATCCAGCCGGCCGGTTCGCCGGCCATCGACGGCAGCTTTTCCATGGTCTTCAATGTGCTGGTACTCGATGCTCAGCAGCAGCCGACAGCGTTCGACGCGACGGTGACGATGAGCGCCTTGACGGTCGAGGGCCTGGGCAGCCTGGACGGCACCGCGCGGCTGTGGGTGGCGCCCGTGCCCGGCGCCGAACGCAGCTTCGTGCGCTACAACGACATGGTCTCCCGGACGAACACCCTCGGCGGCGAAAAGGTCGCCGTGCTGAACTTCGATGTCGACGAGACCGTGACCACCATCACGCTCAGCCAGCTCAACGGCAGCGTGCAACTCGGCAGCGACATCTACGTGGTCGCCCAGATCACCGCTTTCGACACAAGCGTCGGCGATCCGGCGAGCGGCCAGCTGCGAATCACCGATGTGCAGGGCGACCGGTTGGTGATCACGGCTCGCGGTACGCTGGTCGACCGCGACTTCTTCCTCGTCACCAACAACTCGGCCACCTCGGACGCAAGCATCATCGGCACGCCCTGGGCGACATTCAAGCAGTAGAGCGGAGTAGAGCGGCTCAGGCAGCGACGAGGCCGTCCATGCGGACCACCTCGAAGTTGCTGCCGCGAACCTGGGCCAGTTCGGACACGAGCGCGTCGTTGTCCCAGCGGTCGTCGGGTGCTCCGCTGACGTACCAGTTGCTGCCGTTGTCCGCGACGATCATCCCGTAGGTCTTCATGGCTGTGAGCAACGCGCGCGTTTCAGCGCTGAAGCCGGCCGGGATCGCATAAGTCGCCTTCAGGCGCACGCGCATGCCCATCGGCGGCAGGCTGGCGCTGGTGCTGTTCGACGCGGCATGGGTGGCCGGCGGCACGTAGGCATTGCGCGAGCGCGACACGGTGAAGCGCAGCGCGTGGCGGATGCCTCCGGGACCGAGCGCCGCCTCTTCGTAACGCGCCAGCCCGGGGAAGATCGGCAGGCCGGCTGCGTCGGCGCTCGTCCAGCCGGCCTGACCGCCTGGGCGCACGGTGTTGCTGTCGAGGTGGAAGAGCGCGCCGCAATCTGCGTTCCAGCTGCGGCCATCTCCCTGCAGGAAGGCGCGATACAACTCGTAGAGTCGGTTGTTGTCACGGTCGATCACCAGCACGTGCCGGTCGCCATTCGAGCCGGAGCCCCCTTCGACGGGCGCCGTGGGCGGCACGGGGTAGGGCCCGGGGTCGCTCTCGTCGCCATAAGCCGTCCAGGTGATCGACACCGGCGCCTGGGTGCCCGCCACCACCACGTAGGGAATGCCCAGCGGCGCACCGTTGTACAGCCCGGCTCCGAAGTCCGGGTGCAGGCCAGTGGTGGCGCCGATGCTGGCGATGATGGCGTCCGAGTTCGGGTCGACGGGATCGGCCGAGATGTCTCGGTTCCAGGCATTGCTCGCTGGGAAGGCGATCGCACCGTTCAGCGCGGCACCCGCGCCCAAAGCCGCAGCGCGGAAATCGCCGTAGGCCGTGGTCCCCGGCGACGGCGCCGGCCCAGGCGAGGGTGCCGGAGACGGCCCGGGCGATGGCGCCGGTGAAGGCGAAGGTCCCGGTGATGCAGTCACCGGCGCCGGTTCGGCACCGCCGCCGCACGCGGCCAGGAACAGCGACGCCAGCACGGCGAGCGCTTCACGTCGATCGGTGGCAGCCAGGGTTCTCTCCTGTCGAATCGCTACGAACCGGATTGTGGAGAGTCAGAAAGCAGAACGGGCGCGATAAACGCGCCCGGTTCGCACAACTTACCGCAGGTCACAGCGCCGGCAGGCGGCCGCCCCAAGATCAGCCCGTGAGCTGCTCCTTGATGATGACGGAGCCGTTTTCCTGCGTGTGGACCATGCCGCGTTCCTCGAGGTCCTTCATGACGCGGCTAACCATCTCGCGCGAGGCGCCGACGATCTTGGCCAGGTCCTGGCGCGACACCTTGTTGCGGATGATCTTCACTTCGCCTTCCATCTCGGCCATGTCGAGCAGCGCACGCGCCACGCGGCCGTAGACGTCGAGCAGCGCGAGCGACTCGATCTGGCGGTCGGCACTGCGCAGGCGCTGCACCAGGCCGCGCATGATGGCGTAGGAGAGGCTGGAGTTCTCCGGCAGGCAGCGCGCGAATTCGGCGCGGCCCAGGATCAGCATGTCGGTCTGCACCTCGGCGCGCACCGTGGCGGAATGGGGCTCGTTGTCGATCAGGCTCATCTCGCCAACGTAGTCGCCGGGCTGCAGGACGGCCAGGATGACTTCGCGGCCGCGCGAGTCCGAGGTCAGCACGCGGGCGCGGCCGGTCAGCAGGATGAACAACGCATTCGACTTCTTGTTGTGCTCGACGATGATTTCGCCTCGGCGGAACCGCCGCTTGACCACGCTGTCGGCGATGCTCTGCGCCTGATCGTTCGTGAGCATCGAAAACAGCGGAACGCGCCGGATCAGGTCCAGGTTGGAGAGCATCGCCATACGTTGTTTCCTCTGTGTTGTTTCGGTCGTCTTGGCCGGCGCCACCGTGAAAAAGCCACAATTCACCGACGGGCACTATTGTCACCATTACGAGAAATGACGCTAGGGGATTCCCGAGCCATGTCAGACTTGTGCCCACAAGTTGTGGCGTCTTCGCCCACATTTCAGCCCATTGCCCAGGTGTTTCCGATGAGTTCCAGCCCTCTGCATGCCCAAGTTCTGATCCTCGGATCCGGCCCCGCCGGCTACACGGCCGCGGTGTACGCCGCCCGCGCCAACCTCAAGCCGGTGCTGATCACCGGCATCGCGCAGGGCGGCCAGCTGATGACCACCACCGACGTGGACAACTGGCCCGCCGACGTCGAAGGCGTGATGGGCCCCGACCTGATGCAGCGCTTCCAGAAGCATGCCGAGCGCTTCAACACGCAGATCGTCTTCGACCACATCAACCAGGTCGACTTCTCGAAGCGGCCGTTCACGCTCAAGGGCGACTCCGGCACCTACACCTGCGACGCGCTGGTGATCGCCACCGGCGCCAGCGCCAAGTACCTCGGCCTGCCTTCGGAAGAAGCCTTCATGGGCCGCGGTGTGAGCGGCTGCGCCACCTGCGACGGCTTCTTCTACCGCGGCCAGGAAGTGGCCGTGGTGGGCGGCGGCAACACCGCCGTCGAGGAGGCGCTGTACCTGTCGAACATCGCCACCAAGGTGCACCTCGTGCACCGGCGCGACAAGTTCCGCGCCGAGCCGATCATGGTCGACAAGCTGATGGACAAGGTGAAGGCCGGCTCCATGCAGCTGCACCTGTGGCACACGCTCGACGAAGTGCTGGGCGACGCCTCGGGCGTCACCGGCGTGCGCCTGAAGGACACGCGCGGCGGCGCCACCACCGACCTGGCGCTCAAGGGCTGCTTCATCGCCATCGGCCACCAGCCGAACACCGACATCTTCAAGGGCCAGCTGGAGATGAAGGACGGCTACATCATCACCAGGGGCGGCAGCCAGGGCATGGCGACGATGACCAGCGTGCCGGGCGTGTTCGCCGCCGGCGACGTGCAGGATCACGTCTACCGCCAGGCGATCACGAGCGCGGGAACCGGCTGCATGGCCGCCCTGGACGCACAGCGCTTCCTCGAAACGTGACCGGCCTGCGCCAATCGGCTATACTCGCGGTCTTTGCCGAAATCTGTCGGCCAGAAATCTGGAGTGTTTGGAGTCGATATGGCACGCGTCTGTCAAGTCACGGGTAAAGGCCCGATGGTCGGGAACAATGTTTCCCATGCCAACAACAAAACGAAGCGTCGCTTCCTGCCCAACCTGCAGTACCGCCGCTTCTGGCTGGAAACCGAGAACCGCTGGGTGCGTCTGCGCATCACGAACGCTGCTCTGCGCCTGATCGACAAGGTCGGCATCGAGAAGGTCGTGGCCGATCTGCGCGCCAAGGGCGAGCTCTGAACTAGGAGACGAACATGGCCAAAGGTGGACGCGAGAAGATCAAGCTGGAGTCGTCGGCCGGTACCGGTCACTTCTACACGACCGACAAGAACAAGAAGACGACGCCCGAAAAGCTCGAGATCATGAAGTTCGATCCGAAGGCTCGCAAGCACGTGAAGTACAAGGAAACCAAGCTGAAGTGACCGCTTCGGCAAGGTGATCAGCAAGGGCCGCATCTGCGGCCCTTTTGTTTTGCCCCAAAGGTCTTGCCCAAAGAAAACGGGGTCGCATCGCGACCCCGTTTGTCTCTGGTACGCAGGGAATGTCAGGCGTGTGCCGAGCGCAGCTTGAGCGAGAACTCCTGCAGCGCGGCAATGCCGCTGTCCTCGGCCTTGCGGCACCAGGCCTGCAGGTCGGCCACCAGTTGCTCGGCCGACACGTTGCTGCGCGTCCAGAGCTGGCGAAGTTCCTCGCGCATGGCGACCAGCTTGGCCAGTGCCGGCGAGCCGGCAGCGGCCTGGGCCACGCTGGCCTTGAGCTCCGAGGGGATCTTGTCTTCGTCGCGGTGCAGCCAGCGCTTGGCCAGCAGCATTTCCTTCCAGCGCGCGGTGTTCTCGCCGCCTTGTGCCTTCAACCGGTCGAGCTCGACACCGCAGGCGGCGCGAAGCTCGTTGGCGTATTTCGCCATCACCTCGTAGCGGTTGGCGATGATCGCTTCGAGGGTCTTGTCGTCGGCCACGGGCTTGACGGTGCCCAGTGCCAGCTTGGGAGGCGTCTTGCGCACGGTGGCCCAGCCGATCGACTGCATGGCGCGGATGTACAGCCAGCCGATGTCGAATTCGTAGGGCTTGACCGAGAACTTCGCCGAAGTGGCGTAGGTGTGGTGGTTGTTGTGCAGTTCCTCGCCGCCGATCAGGATGCCCCAGGGCGACACGTTGGTCGAGGCGTCGGGCGACTCGAAGTTGCGATAACCCCACCAGTGCCCGATGCCGTTGATGATGCCGGTGGCCATCACAGGGATCCACAGCATCTGCACCGCCCACACCGTCGCACCGATGGCGCCGAAGAGCATCAGGTTGAGGATCAGCATCACGCCGACGCCCTGCCAGCTGTAGCGGGTGTACAGGTTGCGCTCGATCCAGTCGTCCGGCGTGTTGTGGCCGTACTTGGAGATCGTCTCGGGAATCTTGGCTTCGGCGCGGTAGAGCTCGACGCCCGTCAACAGCAACGCCTTGATGCCGCGCGTCTGCGGGCTGTGCGGGTCTTCTTCCGTCTCGCACTTGGCGTGGTGCTTGCGGTGCACGGCGACGAACTCCTTCGTCACCATGCCGGTGGTCAGCCACAGCCAGAAGCGAAAGAAGTGCGACGGAATCGGGCCGAGTTCCAGTGCACGGTGCGCCTGAGCGCGGTGCAGGAAGATCGTGACCGCTGAAATAGTGATGTGCGTGACGACCAGTGTGAACAGGAGTACCTGCCACCACGTGGTCTCGACCAGCCCATGGGCCAACCAGTTGACCAGACCATCCCACACCGACATCAGAATATTCATGAACCCGCCTTCACACCGTCATGAGCGACGGCGCTGGTATTGTAGGTGACGCACCCCGGGATCAGGCCGCGGAAACTACGCACCTCGGGTATGCCAGTTCGAGTGATTTGGCGTCTTTTTGCAGCCAATCAAGACCGTTGCCACACTGCTGCGAAAAAGCCGTCGGTTCCGTGTCGATGCGGCCACAGTCTCAGGAAGCCGTGGCGCACCAGAGCCTGTGCACCCTCGACGTGCGCTGCCGCCAGCACCTCGTCGGCCGCCAACGGCCGGAAGGTGGCCCGATTGGCTTCGGTGAAGGCGTCGGCAATCGCTTCATTCTCGACGCCGAGCAGGCTGCAGGTGGCGTAGACCAGCCGGCCGCCCGGCTTGAGCAGCCGCGCGGCGCTGGCCAGGATGGCGGCCTGCTTGACGCGCAGTTCCTCCACTGCGTCGGGCGTCTGGCGCCATTTCATGTCCGGATTGCGGCGCAGCGTGCCCAGCCCCGAGCAAGGTGCGTCGACCAGTACCCGGTCGATCTTGCCGGCCAGGCGCTTGATGCGGTCGTCGCGCTCGTGGGCGATCTGCACCGGATAGACATTCGACAGGCCGCTACGCGCCAGTCGCGGCTTGAGCGCGGCCAGCCGGTGGCCGGAGGTATCGAAGGCGTACAGCCTCCCGGTGTTGCGCATGGCCGCGCCCAGCGCGAGCGTCTTGCCGCCGGCGCCGGCACAGAAATCCACGACCATCTCGCCGCGCTTGGCATCGACCATCAGCGCGAGCAACTGGCTGCCCTCGTCCTGCACCTCGACGTCGCCGCGCGTGAAGACATCGAGCTTGTGCAGCGCCGGCTTGCCCTGGATGCGCAGGCCCATCGGCGAGAACGGCGTGGGCTCGGCCGCGACGCCCGCCGCGGCGAGCGCGGCCCTCACCTCGTCGCGCTTGGCCTTGAAGGTGTTGACGCGCAAATCCAGCGGCGCGGCGGCATTCATGCTCTCGACGAAGGGCCAGAAGTCCTCACCCAGCTCGGCATGCAGCCGCTCGGCCAGCCACTCGGGCAGGTTGTGGCGCAACTTCTCGGGCAGCGCAGAACGGTCGACCGCCTGCACCTGGGCGATCCAGTGTTGTTCAGGTTCGCTGAGCGCGGCGCGCAGGAAGCCCTCGTTACCCTGCCACGCGAGGATCGCCAGCCGCCGCTCCATCTCGCCCTTGCCGGACTGGGCCAGATGCTGGAACAGCAGGCGCTGGCGCAGCACGGTGTAGGTGGTCTCGGCCAGCGTGTGGCGCTCGCGGCTGCCCAACGCGCGGTGCTCGCGGAAGAAGTCCGACACGATGTTGTCGGCCGGTTGCTTGAACTGCAGCACACGGTGCAGCAGTTCAGTGGCGAGTTCGAGCAGGGCGTTGGGGTGCATCAGTTCAGCAGTTGCGGTTCGCCACGCAGGTGGCGCACGCTGGCACCCTCCACGCGCAGCAGGTCGTCGACGATCCAGCGCACGGCACGCGGGTAGATCAGGTGTTCGCGCGCCAGCACGCGCGCGGCGAGGGTCTGTTCGGTGTCGCCGGGCAGCACTGGCACCACCGCCTGGGCGATGATGGGGCCGTGGTCCAGTTCGGCGGACACGAAGTGCACGGTGGCGCCGGCCGCCTTGCACCCGGATTCGATGGCGCGGCGATGCGTGTGCAGGCCGGCGAAGGCGGGCAGCAGCGAGGGATGCACATTCACCATGCGCCCGGCGTAGTGCGACACGAAGCCCGGCGTGAGGATGCGCATGAAACCGCCCAGCACCAGCAGATCGGGTGAGAAGCCGTCGATGACACGCGCGAGCTCGGCATCGAAGGCGTCGCGTGACTCGAAACACTGGTGGTCGACCACGGCCGTGGCGATGCCGCGCGCACGCGCGAAGGCCAGCCCGCTGGCCTCGGGCCGGTTGCTGACCACGGCGGCGATGCGCGCGTTCCAGCCCTCGGTCGCACAGGCCTGCACGATGGCCTCCATGTTGGAGCCGCGTCCCGAGATCAGGACGACGATGTTCTTCATGCCGGGGCCGTCATTCCTCGTCGAACTGCGCCAGCGCCTGCGCCACGTCCTGTGCGCTGACCCCTTCGCCAAGTGACGCCGGCACCTCGGCCAGCGCCGCGGCGCGCTCCCGCTTCAGGCGCGCCACCCACTGGCCCGCCTCCTTGCCCTGCGCGAAGCCCTCGCTTTGCAGCAGCAGCCGGCCCTCGCCGTCGAGCAACTTGAAGAAGAAGCGGCCGTCGGCCTCGCGGTATTGCTTGAAGAGCGGCAGCGCGGCCCTGACCTTCGCGGTCGCCGCGGCAGGCGCCGCAGTCACCGCAACCATGCGACGCAGACCCACCGCCTCCCGCAGTTGCGCGAGCAGGGGCGCCGCGATCGCTCGGGCTTTTCGCGCGCCTTCGAGCAGCGTCTCCTCGATGCGTGCCGGGTGGGCGATCAGGTCGGCATAACGCTCGCGCATCGGCCCGAGCGCCTGCTCGATGCGCTGGGCCACTCGCTGCTTCGCCTCGCCCCAGCCCAGGCCGGCGACCAGGTCGGCACGGAACGCGGCGCGCTCCGCCGGTTCGGCGAAAGCCTCGTACAGCGTGACGAGATGGGCGCTGTCCGGGTCCTTGGGCTCGCCGGGCAGTTTCGAATCGGTGACGACACGCGCCAGCGCCGCCTGCAAGCCCTTGGCCCCGCCTTCGAACAGCGGAATCGTGTTGTCGTAGCTCTTGGACATCTTGCGTCCGTCCAGGCCCGGCAGCGTCGCCACCTGCTCGTCGATCACCGCTTCGGGCAGCACGAAGTGCTCGCGCCCCTGCCCGAACAGGTGGTTGAAGCGCTGCGCGATGTCGCGCGCCATCTCGATGTGCTGCACCTGGTCGCGGCCCACCGGCACATGGTGCGCGTTGAACATCAGGATGTCGGCGGCCATCAGGATCGGATAGCTGAACAGGCCCATCGTGATGCCCGAGTCGATGTCTTCGCCGGCTTCCTGGTTCGCGTCCGCCGAAGCCTTGTAGGCATGGGCGCGGTTCATCAGCCCCTTGGGCGTGACGCAGGTCAGCAGCCAGGTCAGCTCGGGGATCTCGGGGATGTCGCTTTGGCGGTAGAACACCACGCGCGAGGTGTCGAGGCCGCAGGCCAGCCAGGTGGCGGCGATCTCCAGCCGGGAACGCTCGATGCGCGCCGGGTCGTCGCACTTGATCAGCGCGTGGTAGTCGGCGAGGAAGAAGAAGCTCTCCACGCCCGTTTGCCGGCTCGAGGCGATGGCCGGGCGGATGGCGCCGACGTAGTTGCCCAGGTGCGGCGTGCCGGTGGTCGTGATGCCGGTCAGAACACGGGTGGCGCGGGTGGTCATGGCAGATCGATGAAAACGAAAACGGGTCGGCTCGCCCGGCGGGCGCAGCCGCGTATTGTCACGGCAGTCGCGGCGTGGCTCTGTCCGCGGCTCAGATCGCCGCGGTGACGACGATCTCGATCTTCCACTGAGTCCGCGCCAGTCGCGCCTGCACGGTGGCGCGCGGCGGGGCGTCGCCGGGCGGCACCCAGTCGTCCCAGACTTCGTTCATGGCGTCGAAATCGGCCAGGTCGGCCAGGAAGATCTGCGCCATCAGGATGCGGGCGCGATCGGTGCCGGCTTCGCCGAGCAGCCGGTCGATGCTGGCCAGCACCTGCGCCGTCTGGCCGCGGATGTCCTGCGTGGCGTCGTCGGGCACCTGCCCGGCGAGGTAGACGGTACCGTTGTGCACGGCCATCTCCGACAGGCGGTCGCCGACGTGGAAGCGGTGAAGTCCCTGCGCGAGGTTCATGGCTTGGCTCCGTGCGACTCGTCGTGGTGCTTCTCGTGGTGGTGGCTGTGCCCGCGCGCCTGGCCATGACCATGCCTGACGCCATGCTTCGCGGCAGCGGCTGCCGTCGTCGCCTTCTGCCCGAGTTTGCTCTCGGTGCCCTTGAGCAGCTTCTGGATGTTGGCGCTGTGGCGCCAGATCAGCAGCAGGCCCATCACCGCGACCGCGCCGGCGATCGGCCCGCCGCCCCAGATCAGCAGCTGGTAGAACGGCGCGAACGCCGCGGACACGATGGCTGCCAGCGAGGAGTAACGGAAGAAGGCCGCGATGATCGCCCAGGTCAGCAGCGTCGCCAGGCCCAGCCAGGGATTCAGGCCGAGCAGCACGCCTGCCGCGGTGGCCACGCCCTTGCCGCCCTGGAATCGGAAGAACACCGGCCACAGATGGCCGAGGAACGCCGCCAGCCCCACCAGCGCCGCCGTGCCCTCGCCAAGCCCGTATGCCGGCCCGTAGATCGCCACCAGCAGCACCGGCACGTAGCCCTTGAGTGCGTCGAATGCCAGCGTGAGGATCGCCGCCAGCTTGTTGCCCGAACGCAGCACGTTGGTCGCGCCAGGGTTGCCCGAGCCGTAGGTTCGCGGGTCGTTCAGGCCCATCAGCCGACTGATGATGACCGCGAACGACAGCGAACCGACCAGGTAGGCGGCCAGCGCGGCAAGAAGGGGGAGCAGACTCTGCATGGAGCCGATCGGAGTGGAAGCTCCGCCATTCTGCACGCGCCGACCCGGCGCGCACCCACGTTTGTCCCGGGGTCAGGCGGTGGGTACGGTCAGCACGAAGCAGCTGCCACCGCCCTGGCGCGACTCGCAGCGCACGCTGCCGCCGTGGCGTTGCGCGATCTGGCGCACCAGGCTCAGGCCGAGGCCCACACCGCCGGCCTGCTCCGCATGGCCCGGCAGGCGGTAGAACGGCTCGAAGATGCGGTCACGCAGGCCCTCGGGGACGCCTGGGCCGCGGTCGCACACGTGCACTTCGGCGCCCGCCGACGAGCGCGCTAGCTCGACCTTCACCTCGCCACCGCCGTAACGGCGCGCGTTCTCCAGCAGGTTGCGCAGCGCGCGGCGCAGCAGGCGCTCGTCGCCCTGCACCGCCAGCGACGGGCCGTCGACCTCGGCCTCCACACGGGAGCCCTCCTCCACCGCGAGCGCGAGCAGGTCGACCGCATCGCGTCGCTCGATCGACTCCGACGCGTCCAGCCGGCTGGCCAGCAGCAACTCCTCGACCAGCGCATCGAGCTCGGCCACGTTGGTCTCGATCTCGCGCTTGAGCTTCTCGTGCTGCGCCGCAGGCACCTCGTCGAGCATCGACACCGCCATCTTCATGCGCGCCAGCGGTGAACGCAGCTCGTGGCTCGCATTGGCGAGCAGCGACTTGTTGGATCGCACCAGCGCCTCGACGCGCGCTGCGGCGTGGTTGAAGCTGCTGGCCACGGCAGCGACCTCGTCACGCCCGCTCACCTCGACGCGGTGGTCGAGTTGCCCGGAACCGAAACGCTCGACACCCAGCTTGAGCGACTCGAGCCGGCGCGTGAGCCGGCGCACCACCGGATAGGCGCCACCGGCCACGGCCAGGAACATGACGGTCAGGAACAAGACCAGGCCAACGCTGCGCGGCATGGTCGGCGGCAGGAATGGCAACATCAGTTCCCCGGGAGGCGGCGCCATGCCCCGGCGCATGTCCGGCGGATCGCCCGGGCGCGGTGGCAGCCGCTGCAGCCGCGGGCGCAGGATCCACAGCAAGCGGCCGTCTTCCAGCCGCACCGAGGCGATGCGGGCACCCTCCTCTTCCTGCCGGCGCAGGAACGAGTCCGACGCGACGATGCGAGTGCCCTGCTCGTCGTCCAGCGCCATCGGCAGGCGCAGTCGCTGCGACCAGTCGCGCACCGCCGCCGCCTGTTCGTCGTGAGGTGCACTGGCGCCGGGCAGCGTGCGCTGGAGCAACTCTGCCCAGGCCGCCGTGCGGTCGCCGAGAGCCCCCTCGACGCGCACGCGCTCCTGCTCGAGGTGGCGCTGGAACACCCAGCCCGACACCGCCGCGAACAGCAGCAGCACGGCCACCACCGTGAGGTAGATGCGCAGGTACAGCGACTTCATCGAGGCTCAGCCAGGGCCGTCATGACTCGTCGTCGGCATCCTGCTTCTTCGCGAACACGTAGCCCGCGCCGCGCACGGTGAGCACACGCCGCGGCGCCTTCGGGTCGTCCTCGATCACGGCGCGGATGCGCGAGATGTGCACGTCGATCGAGCGGTCGAAGGCCTCCAGCGGATGACCCTTGAGCGAATCCATGATCTGGTCGCGCGAGAGCACCCGACCGGGGCTCTGTGCCAGCACCACCAGCAGGTCGAACTGATGGCTGGTGAGGTCGCAGGCTTGCCCGGCCAGACGCGCCATGCGCGCGCCCAGGTCGATCTCCAGGCGCCCGAAACGAAGCACCTCGTCGCTGGCCGGCTGCGGCGCGGCTCGGCGCAGCAGCGCCTTCACGCGGGCGAGCAGTTCGCGCGGCTCGAAGGGCTTGCCCAGGTAATCGTCGGCGCCGAGTTCGAGGCCGACGATGCGGTCCAGCGGCTCGCCTCGGGCGGTGAGCATGAGCAGAGGCAGCGAGCGGGTGCGCGGGTTGGCGCGCAATTCGCGGCAGAGGTCCAGGCCGTCGCCGTCGGGCAGCATCAGGTCGAGCACGAGCGCGTCGAAGTTCTCGGCCGCGAGGCGCTCGCGTCCGGCGCCGAGGGAGCCGGCGGTGGTGACGTCGAAACCGGCATTGCGCAGGTAGTCGCCCACCATGGCCGACAGGCGGGCGTCGTCGTCGATCAGCAGCAGTCGTGAGCTCATGGTGCGCGCGGCGAAGGTGGATTCGGCCATCGGCCCCGACCGGCCCGAGAGCCAGGTCGAGGACAGGTCGCGCAAGGATAACGTCACGCTCGCCCCCGGCCTCATGACTTGGGCTGCTCACGCTCCATGCGCTGCATGCGGTCGCGCATCATCTCGCCGCGCTGCTTCATGCGCTCGGCCATCTTGGCGCGCTGCTCGGGCGTGAGCACCTTGCTCGCGTCGAGCCGGGCCTGCAGCATGCGCTTGCTGGCCTGGTCGTGCTGCTGCAGCATCTGCTGGCGCACCGACTCCGCAGCAGCCGCATCGACGTTCGGGGCGGCGAAGATCTGCATCGAGCGCTCGTGCAGCGCGCGGCCCGCTTCGCGCTGCGCCTTCAGGTCGTCGGCGGCAGACTTGTAGATCTGCTTGATCTGTGCGCGCTGCGCATCGGTGGCGTTCAGGCCGTCGAGCATGTGGTCGATGCCGCGGCCGCCCCTCATCATTCCGTGGCCACCGTCCATGCCGCCCATGCCGCCCATGCCGTGATGGCCGCCACCGGGCTGCGCCCAGGCAGACAGCGCCAGCGTCGCGGCGACCGCGAGCACCATGCTCGACAGCATCCACTTCATGCCGCGGGCGGCGGGTTGCTGCGTGACTGCGGAAACTTCGGTTCGGGACATCTTCTTGCTCCTGGTCAATCGAGCCGTGCGGCCCATGGAGAGAGATGGTCTGCCCCGGGGGTGAAGGAGGGGTGGCTCGGGGGTAAAGATCTGTGAAAGCCGGGCATGAAAAAGCCGCCTCGCGGGCGGCCTGTTCACTGGCGGAGAGGGTGGGATTCGAACCCACGGTAACGCATAACGCTACACCGGATTTCGAGTCCGGCGCATTCGACCACTCTGCCACCTCTCCTGGTCTCGGCGGGTCGATGCCGAGCCGCGCATTGTAATGCAGCCGGCCACGGCGCTCAGGGGGTGACGGTCAGGCGCAGCCCGGGCAGTCGCGCATCGCCGGGCCGGCTCTGCCAGACCTGCCCCGGCGCCATCGGCCAGGCATCGGTCAAGGTGCCGGTGGTGACGACGTCGCCGGCGCCGATTGGCCAGGCCGGCGTGCGCTGGGCCATCGCATCGACCCACAGGCGCAGCGCGTTCAGCGGGCCGCCGAGCACGTTGCGGCCATGGCCGGTCTCGAGCTCGCGGCCGTCGCAGGACAGCGTGAGTTCGAGCGCGGCCAGCTCCTCGCCGAGTCGCTTGAAAGCGTCGACCGGAACGCGCGGCCCGACGAGCAAGCGGCCATGCAGTGCGAAGTCGGCCACGGTATCGGCCGCCGTGAAACGCCAGCCGTCGAAATGCGTGTGGACGATCTCGTAGCCATGGGCCACCCAGGCCAGGCAGCCGGTCAGCTCGGCTTCGTTCATGCCGGCGCGCGGCGCGGCCCGAAAGCCGAACACGATTTCCGGCTCCAGGCGCGGCTGCACCAGGCCTTGCAGCGAGGTCGTGGCCTCGGTGCCTTCGAGCAACCGCAGCGTGCGCTCCCATACCGGCGCCCAGATCGGCTCGAAGACGTTGTAGCGGGGCCAGATCGTGCGGTTGGTGAAGCCGATCTTGTAGCCACGCGCCCGTTCGCCGCGCGCCAGTCGCGCCAGGCGCAGCTGGTCGCCGACTTCGTAGGCCTCGGGCACCGTCAGCCCACCGGCACGCCCGCTGGGCAGCGTGAGCAGCCGGGCATCGTCGTAGGCCGCGAGCAGTTCGCCGGCCAGGCCCTGAGCCGGCATGGGCTCAGGCCTGCAGGCGCTCGAGCCCACCGAGGTAGGGCCGCAGCAGGGCCGGCACGGCGATCGAGCCGTCGGCCTGCTGGTGGTTCTCCAGCACCGCCACCAGCGCACGGCCGACCGCCAGGCCCGAGCCGTTGAGCGTGTGAACCCACTCGTTCTTGCCCTGCGCGTTCTTGAAGCGCGCCTGCATGCGCCGCGCCTGGAAGGCCTCGCAGTTGGAGCAGGAGCTGATCTCGCGGTAGGTTCCCTGGGCGGGCAGCCAGACCTCCAGGTCGTAGGTCTTGGTCGAGCCGAAGCCCATGTCGCCGCTGCACAGCGTGACCACGCGGTACGGCAGTTCGAGCCTCTTCAGGATCGCCTCGGCGTGGCCGACCATCTGCTCGAGCGCTTCGTAGGAGCGCTCCGGGTGCACGATCTGCACCATCTCGACCTTGTCGAACTGGTGCTGGCGGATCATGCCGCGCGTGTCGCGCCCGGCGCTGCCGGCCTCGGAGCGGAAGCAGGGGCTGTGCGCCGTCAGCCGGATCGGCAACGCGCTCTCGGCGAGCACCTGCTCGCGCACGCTGTTGGTCAGCGAGATCTCGCTGGTCGAGATGAGGTACTGCTCGCGCTGCTCCTCGTCGCCGCCGCGGCTGACCCAGAACATGTCTTCCTTGAACTTGGGCAACTGCCCGGTGCCCTCGAGGATCTCGCGGTTGACGATGTAGGGCGTGTAGCACTCGGTGTAGCCGTGCTCCTGCGTCTGCACGTCGAGCATGAACTGGGCGAGCGCCCGGTGCAGCCGGGCCACCGGGCCGCGCAGGAAGGTGAAGCGCGAGCCGCTGAGCTTGGCGCCGGTGTCGAAGTCGAGCCCGAGCGGCGCGCCGACGTCGACGTGGTCGCGCGGCGTGAAGTCGAAGCTGCGTGGTGTGCCCCAACGGCGCACTTCGACATTGGCCTTTTCGTCGGCGCCCGGCGGCACGCTCTCGTGCGGCAGGTTGGGCACGGCCATCAGCATCTCGGCCAGGTCGGCCTGGATCGCTTCGAGGCGTTCGGCCGAGGCCTTCAGCGTGTCGCCGATGCCGGCCACCTCGGACATCGCCGCGGTGGTGTCCTGCCCCTTGCCCTTGAGCTGGCCGATCTGCTTGGACAGGCTGTTGCGCTGCGCCTGCAGCTCTTCGGTGCGCGTCTGGATGGCCTTGCGCTCGGCCTCCAGCGACTGGAAGCGCGCCACGTCCAGGTAGGGTTGCGGCGTCTTGCGCGCCTCGAGGCGGGCGACCACGTGCGCCAGGTCCTTGCGCAGCAGGTTGATGTCGAGCATGAGGAGCCGGGCGCGTTCAGCGCCCTCCGGAGGTCAGTGACCTCAGGATTGTAGGCAGGCCGCCTGGCGCTCCGGGGCAGCACTCTGCGGCAGGGCCGCACGAAGATGGCTCATCGCGCAGTCGGCGCAGCGTCCGCACTGCGTGGCCACGCCGAGCTCGAACTGCAGGCATTCGAGGCTCACGGCTCCTTCCGCCGCAGCCTGGCGGATCTGGTGGTCGGAGATGCGGCGGCAGACGCAGACGATCATGGCGCGCTCAGGCGGGGTCGCCCATCATGGATTGCAGGTAGTTCGGCAGGCCGACCTTGCCGATCAGCTCGATCTGCGTCTCGAGGAAGTCGATGTGCTCCTCGGTGTCGTCGAGGATCGCCTGCAGGATGTCGCGCGAGACGTAGTCGCGCACCGCTTCGCAATGGGCGATGCCGTCCTTGATGGTGGACTGCGCGCCCTGCTCGAGCTGCAGGTCGCAGGCCAGCAGCTCGGGCACGTTCTCGCCGATCAGCAGCTTTCCCAGGTCCTGCAGGTTGGGCAGGCCGTCGAGCGTGAACACACGCTCCATCAGGCGATCGGCGTGCTTCATCTCGCCGATCGACTCCTCGTATTCCTTCTTCGCCAGCTTGTCCAGGCCCCAGTGCTTGAGCATCCGGTAGTGCAGGAAGTACTGGTTGGTGGCGGTCAGCTCGTTCTTGAGCTGGGCGTTCAGATGGACGATGACCTGCGGGTCGCTCTTCATACGTTTTCCCTGGGTGCGGCTGCGGGGTGGCACCACTATAGTTGATAATGGTTCGCATTTGCAATAGACTCCGCACCATGCGCCTCACCGAACTCGCCGACAACGCCGAAGCCTGGGTGACAGGGGTGATTGCGGCCTCGCCCGAACTGGATGCCGGCGACCTGCGGCGGCTCGGCGAGCTCGGCTTCATCTCCGGGGAGCCGGTGCGCCTGCTGCGCCGGGGCCCCGGCGGGCGGGAGCCGCTGGCGGTGCAGGTCGGCGACACGCTGTTCGCCTTGCGCTGGCTGGAAGCGCAGTGCATCGAGGTCGAGCCGGCCTGAGCCTTCGTTCCGAAAGCTGACATGTCCTCGGCCCTCGCCCCACGTCCCTGGTGCATCGCGCTGGTGGGCAACCCGAACTGCGGCAAGACGGCGCTGTTCAACCTGCTCACCGGCGCCCGACAGAAGGTCGCCAACTACGCCGGCGTCACGGTGGAGCGCAAGGTGGGCACCGCCACGCTGCGCAACGGCACCAGCGTCTCGGTGGTCGACCTGCCCGGCGCCTACAGCCTGAACCCGGCCACGCCAGACGAGCAGATCACGCTCGAGGTGATCGAAGGCCGGCGAGCGGGCGAAGACGCCCCCGACGCGATCGTCGCCGTGGTCGACGCCACCAACCTGCGCATGAACCTGCGGCTGGTGCTCGAACTCCGGCGCCTGGGCCGCCCGATGCTGGTCGCACTGAACATGGCCGACGTGGCGCGCTCGCAGGGCTTGGCGATCGACGTGGCAGCACTGTCGCGCGAACTCGGCTGCCCGGTGGTGGAAACCGTGGCCGTGCGCCGCAACGGCCACGCCGGCCTGCTGGCGCAGATCGAGGCCCAGATGGGCGCCGCGCAGGCCATCGCCGTGCCGGCCAGCACCGTGCCCGACAGTGCCGAGCTGCAGCGCGAGGTGCGGCGCGTGCTCGCCATCGCCGCGCCCGCTGCCCCGCGCGTGCAACGCTTTCGCCACCGCATCGACGCCGTCGTGCTGCACCCGGTGGCTGGCCTGGCGATCCTGGCCGTGCTGCTGTTTCTCGTTTTCCAGGCTGTGTTCTCCTGGGCCACGGCGCCGATGGACGCCATCAAGGCCGGCATGGCGGCGCTGGGCGAGGCGGTGATCGCCAACATGGCCGACGGCCCGCTGCGCAGCCTGCTGGTCGACGGCGTGATCGCCGGCGCGGGCGGCGTGCTGGTGTTCCTGCCGCAGATCCTGATCCTCTTCTTCTTCATCCTGCTGCTCGAGGATTCGGGCTACCTGCCGCGCGCCGCCTTCCTGCTCGACAACGTGATGGGCAAGGTCGGCCTGTCGGGCCGCGCCTTCATCCCGCTGCTGTCGAGCTTCGCCTGCGCCATCCCCGGCATCATGGCCACGCGCACCATCGCCAACCCGCGCGACCGGCTCGCCACGATCATGATCGCGCCGCTGATGACCTGCTCGGCACGGCTGCCGGTATATGCGCTGCTCATCGGCGCGTTCGTGCCCGAGCGCTCGGTCGGGCCGTTCAACCTGCGCGGGCTCACCCTGTTCGGCCTGTACGTGGCCGGCGTGGCCTCGGCCTGCGCCGTGGCCTGGTGCATCAAGCGCTTCTGGACGCACAAGAGCTACCAGCCGCTGATGCTCGAGCTGCCGCCCTACCGCGTGCCCGGCATCCGCAACCTGATGCTCGGCCTGTGGGAACGCACCACGATCTTCCTGCGCCGTGTGGGCACGATCATCTTCTCGCTGATGGTGGTGCTGTGGTTCCTCTCCACCTACCCCGCGCCACCCGACGGTGCCACCGGGCCCGCCATCCAGTACAGCTTGGCCGGCATGCTGGGTCAGGCGCTGGAGCATGTGTTCTCGCCCATCGGCTTCAATTGGCAGATCTCGATCGCGCTGGTGCCGGGCCTGGCAGCCCGCGAGGTGGCGGTGGGCGCACTGGGCACGGTGTACGCCCTGTCGGCCGCGGGCGATGCCGTGGCCGACACGCTGTCGCCGGTCATCTCGCAAGGCTGGTCGCTGGCCACGGCCTATTCGCTGCTGGCCTGGTACGTGTTCGCGCCGCAGTGCCTGTCGACGCTGGCCGTCGTGAAGCGCGAGACGAACTCGTGGCGCTACCCGCTGGCGATGATGGCCTACCTGTTCGCGCTGGCCTACGCGGCGGCGTTCGTGACCTACCGCGTCACGCTGTGGCTCGGGGGACCGGGCTGATGGCGCTGCAAACCTGGCTGGCGGGCCTGATCGTCGCGGCATGCGCCGGGTACAGCGGCTGGACGCTGCTGCTGCGACCGCTCTTGCGCGCACGCCGCGGCGGCGGCGGCTGTGCAGGCTGCGGCGGCGTCAGCCGAGCCGGGACATCGACTTGTCGCCCAGCCCCATCGGCAGCGGAAAGTGCACCGACTCTTCCACGCCGGGCAGTGATCGCACTGACACCGCTCCCAGCGCACGCAGGCGCGCGATCACCTGCTGCACCAGGATCTCGGGCGCGGACGCTCCCGCAGTGAGCCCGACGCGGCGCTTGCCCTCGAGCCATTGCGCCTTCAGGTCCTCGGGCTGGTCGACCATGTAGGCCGGCGTGCCCAGCCGCTCGGCCAGTTCCTGCAGGCGGTTGCTGTTCGAGCTGGTCGGGCTGCCGACGACGATGACCACGTCGACCGAAGGCGCCAGCACCTTCACCGCGTCCTGCCGGTTCTGCGTGGCATAGCAGATGTCCTGCATCTTCGGCTCGCGCACGGTCGGGAAGCGGCGCTTCACCGCAGTGAGAATCTCTGCCGCGTCGTCCACCGACAGCGTGGTCTGCGTCACGACCGCCAGGCGCTCGGTCTGCGGCAAATGCAGGCGTTCGACGTCCTGCACGTCCTCGACGAGGAAGATGCCCTCGCTGAGCTGGCCCATCGTGCCCTCGACCTCGGGGTGGCCCTTGTGGCCGATCATGACGAAGTCGTAGCCTTCCTTGTGCAGCTTGGCCACCTCGACATGCACCTTGGTCACCAGCGGGCAGGTGGCGTCGAACACGCTGAAGCCGCGCTCGTCGGCCTCGTGGCGCACCGCCTGCGACACGCCGTGCGCACTGAACACCAGCGTGGCGCCCGGCGGCACGTCGGCCAGGTCCTCGATGAAGATCGCGCCCTTGGCCTTCAGGTCGTTGACGACGTACGTGTTGTGCACGATCTCGTGGCGCACGTAGATCGGAGCGCCGAACTTCTTCAGCGCCCGCTCGACGATCTCGATGGCGCGGTCCACGCCGGCACAGAAGCCGCGCGGCTCGGCCAGCAGCACCTCGTGCAGTTCGTCGGCCACCTTGTCGCCCATCACAGCACCCCGATCAGTTGCACTTCGAAGGTCACCGGCCGGCCAGCCAGCGGATGGTTGAAGTCGAACAGCAGCCAGTCGGCGCCGAGCTCGCGCACCACGCCGGCGTAGCTCGCCTGGCCGTCGGGCGTGGGGAATTGAACCACGTCGCCGAGGTTGTATTGCTGGTCCGGGTCGCCCAGTTCGGCCAGCAGCGAGCGCTTCACCCGCTGCAGCAACTCCGGATTGCGCTCGCCGAAGGCTTCACCGGCGGGCACGTCGAACAGGCTGCGCGTTCCCTCGGCCAGGCCGATCAGGCGCCGCTCCAGTGGCGCGGCGAGCTCGCCCGTGCCCAGCGACAGCGTGGCCGGCTTGTCGGCGAAGGTGTTGACGATGTCCGCGCCGTCAGGCCCGGCGAGGCGGTAGTGCAGGGTCAGAAACGACCCCGGCTGCACA
>Ga0209097_10000283_pt1 | contig 54130 bp, 51 predicted proteins | sample AD_UKC052_MetaG_FD_184419 | JGI IMG/M metagenome (GOLD analysis project Ga0209097, IMG submission 184419) | Active sludge microbial communities of municipal wastewater-treating anaerobic digesters from USA - AD_UKC052_MetaG (SPAdes) (version 2) | ecosystem: Engineered > Bioreactor > Anaerobic >... | reverse complement strand
CTCTGACGTGTTGCAGTCGGTATAATCATAATTAAGGCAATCTTCAGGACTGCTGATATAATTTGATTCACAGCCGGGCAACAGGAATAGCCACAAAAGATTCACCAGCAGGAAGAAGGGTTTATGTATGTTCATAACTACATCCAGTAAATTTTTTTCTCTAATTTGCTTTTCGAGAGGTTGATGGCAACTCCTGCTGAAAGAGTGATCCAATGGTCCATATCTTTGTATATCCCAAGATCGCAATATTCGTAGCCTGCTTTCAGGAAGAAGTTTTTGAACCAGTAACTATACCCTATGCCGGGAGAAAAAGTAAATCTCTTTTTGGATTTGTGGTAGAGCCCCTCGTAAGAGCCGTAAGTCAGCAGGCCTTTGGCCCGCAGGTAAATGCCTTGCCTGTGTTCAGATTTTTTTGTCGGAATATTGATAAGCTTTTCCACACCGAGAAATACACAATTTCTTTTTTCCCATACCTGGAAATACACACCTTCAGATTGTTGTTCCAGCACTCTTTTTTTCCTTACCCTTCCATTCAATCCCAGCTCAATGCTGATTCCATATTTTGAGTCGAAAATACCGATTCCACCCCCCATGAAATAATCGCGGGTATTGAAAGTAGCCACATGATAATTTAAGGTAAGTTTATTGAAAAAAGGCCAGAATGATCCGTGTAAGCCCTCTTTTTTCAGTCTTTTTACCAGGGGCTGCCGGTTCCATATTCTGGCGTAGTCAACCAGATTCACTGAGCGAAGTTTTTTAAGGGGGGCAGTTTGTGCTGCCTGGCGGTTTATCAGCGTTTCGGTGAGGTACAAATCGTTGTGGCTGATGGCCATGGCAAATGGCGTAAAGCCCTGGTAGTCCGCGGTGTTGATATCGGCATTGTAATTACACAACAGGTTGACGATTTCGGTGTTGCCGTGGTAAGCGGCCGAAAGCAGGGCATCGGTGCCGTCCTGGGCTTTGATAACATGCTGGGCTCCGTTTATCAGGAGGTACTCCGTCATGTCATAATGGTTGTAACTGGCAGCGTAAATAAGTGCAGTTACTCCATATTCGTCGGCAGCATTGATGTAAGCACCGTAGATTAAGAGCAGATAAACGATATCCGAATGGTTATTTATGGCGGCGCTAATCAGCGCTGTTCTACCGTTTTCAGGACTTTTGTTAGGGTCAGCTCCCCGGAACAAGAGAATCTTCACTATTTCCACATAGCCTTTTTCCGAAGCGTACATCAGCGGTGTGATACCCTCTTCCGTAGTTGTGTTGATATCAGCGCTGTCTTCAAGCAGCCGGAGCACCTCATCGGTTTTTCCTTCATATGAGGCAGTGAGCAACTGTTTGTTGAGGCTGTCTTTTTGCTGGGCATGGAGAACAAATCCAGAAAAAAACGGCAATAAAAATATCAATATCCGGATGGCAGACTTCATAGTTAGCTTAACAACGGTAGTTAACCAGGTTTTATGATTAAAAACTCAAATTTATTATTTTATTACTAATTTTGAAAAAAAATTTAATCATGAAACTACTGGAAGGAAAAACGGCTGTTATTACCGGGGCATCGCGCGGCATAGGGTATTCCATCGCGAAGGTTTTTGCTGCTAACGGATGTAACATTGCTTTTACAGATTTACGTTATGACGAAAACATGCAAAATGCTGAAAAAGCATTGCAGGAATTGGGTGTCAAAGCCAAAGGCTATGCCTCTGATGCCAGTTCTTTTATGCAGAGCGAAGAAACCATAAACAGGATACTCGCCGATTTTCCGGTCATTGATATTTTGGTAAACAATGCCGGCATTACCCGTGATAATCTTTTACTGAGGATGAGTGAACAGGAGTGGGATATGGTAATCACTATCAACCTGAAATCTGTTTTTAACCTTACCAAGGCCTGTCAGAAAGTGATGCTGAAGCAGCGGTTTGGCTCCATAATTAATATGAGCTCAGTGGTAGGGGTCAACGGCAATGCCGGCCAGGCCAACTATTCGGCGTCCAAGGCGGGTATTATCGGTTTTACCAAGTCGGTGGCCCAGGAATTAGGTTCCCGCAATATCCGCTGTAATGCCATAGCTCCGGGTTTTATTGAAACAGAAATGACACAAAAAATTCCGGAAGATGCGCGCCTGAAATGGATTGCCAATATCCCGCTGCGACGTTCGGGCAAACCCGAAGATGTCGCTAATGTGGCGCTTTTTCTGGCATCCGACCTGTCAGCCTATGTCAACGGCCAGGTGATTAATGTGTGTGGCGGAATGAGTACCTAAAAGGCTGGTGCGACATTGAGCACTTTAAACTGCCGACTTGTTTTTTAATACAGACTTTTGTTCTTCATGGTGGGCAGAGGTGTTACATACCTGAGCGACACTTCTAACCCCCCTGCACTTTTGCTGGCTGCTGCCAGCTTAGAGGTGTTTACATCGTAGCTCAGCGATAGCAAAAATTGCCTCCATTCAAATTGCCCTGACACGATAAAAGCATCGTCCCAACGGTAAAACAATCCCATGGCAACAGCCGTCTCTGTAACAAAATTGGTGTATTTCGATGCGTCGTTGAGCCTGAATCGCAGCAAAGTACCAAACAGGATTTCGTTTGACGGACCCTGCATAAACCAGGCAGCCGTAGGCAGTAATGAAAAATTGGTGTTGTTAAAACCAATAAAAGAATTCACATGCACGGCAAGTTTCATATCCATTTTTTTGGTGGCAATGTCCGAAAACGTTTGTTTCGGCCTGTTCATATGCCACAAAGCTACGCCTGCGCTGACTTTTTTGGCATCGTTTGATGACAGGGTGGTTGCGTTGGAAGTATAAGACCACAAAAGGCCTGCACCTATGTCGCCATACCAGAAATTGTTGAAATTGATAGTTTCGTTTGAGGGTAATGAAGCATTGTAGCCATCGGGGAAACTGGGGTCGTACTGGCTGTCCCACTGCATGGCTCCCATATTAATTCTTTTTTGCGCAACGCCTCCCTGTATGCCGGCCGTGAGCATATTGTTCCTGTTTAATGGAAGATGATAGGCGGCCGAAATATTGATCATGGTTTGTCCCAGTTTGTTATCTCCCGCCTGGTCGTTGAATACCTGAATGCCAAGACCGAGAATGCCGCCGTTGAGTTTGCCTTTCAGGATGCCCATATCGTATGAGATGCCGTAAGTAGTATAGGAACGGGAAACACTTTTCCATTGACTGCGGTAGTTTCCTGTCAGGCGGTGATCCCCGCTAAAAGCACCGGTATTGGCCGGATTTAGCATCAACGGAGCATAATTGAACTGCGAAAAATGTATATCCTGTCCTGAAGCGATGCTAACAATGATAAGAAGCCCGGTGAGTATTATTATTTTTTTCATATTAAAAAAAGTAAGTACCTGCTTAATAATTTTCTGAATCAAAGATATATAATTTTCATTATTGTTATGGTTTTTTAGCTTAAAAATTTTTTTGAAGAAAAAAATAAGCCCGGGTTCGAAGGGTGAACAATTTATATGAATTTTTCAGGTTAATGGTTTAAGTCCTGCGTTCATTTTTTTTATATTTTTGCTATGAATTAATCTTTAATAGCTATTAGTTTGAATTGTTATTCGTTTGATTTGCTTGATTATGTTGCTGTTTATTGCTGACTTTCTGAAATTCAGGGCAACTGATTTTATCGATATCCTGCTGGTTGCTTTGCTGCTTTATCAGATTTACCGTTTGATGAAGGGTACGGCGGCTATTAATATCTTCCTGGGTATTGTGGCCATTTATTTTTTCTGGAAACTGGTAAATATTCTTCAGATGAACCTGCTTTCGGAAATTTTAGGTCAGTTTGTCAGCGTTGGTGTGATTGCTTTGATAGTAGTTTTTCAGCGCGAGATCAGACAGTTTTTGCTTTTGCTGGGCTCACCCCGTTTTTTGAACCGCAAACAAAAATGGCTGGCCTTTTGGAAACTCAACGTTCAACAAAGCGGCATCATAAATCTCGACCATATTGCCAGAGTGTGCGAGACACTTTCATCTTCCAAAACCGGTGCCTTGATTGTGATTTCCAAAAAAAGCAATCTTGAAGAATATATCAACAACGGCGAATTAATTGATGCCCGGGTTTCGGAACAATTGATTGAAAACATTTTTTACAAAAACAGCCCCTTGCATGATGGCGCAATCATAATTACCGGCAACCGTATCGTGGCCGCCCGTTGTGTGTTGCCGTTGACGCGTAACGAGAATTTTCCGCCTACCTTAGGCTTGCGGCACCGTGCCGCCGTGGGGGTGTCCGAAATTACTGATGCTATCACCATAGTTGTTTCAGAACAAACAGGTAATATTTCCTATACAAAAAACGGCACCTTATATGCCAAAATCAACCCCGAAGCCCTGAAAGCCTTTCTTGAGCTGGAGTTTGCCTGATAATTTCAAAGGGTATCGGCGTGTATCAGCTGTACAATTTTTTCCAGATAAAGAGCATCGGTTTCGTCAAAGGAACCATACTCTTTGCTGTCCACATCAAGCACGGCTACCGGTTTCCCCTCTTTGTTGCGCACGGGCACCACAATCTCTGATTTGGAAAGTGAGCTGCAGGCAATATGCCCTGGAAAGGCTTCTACATCAGGAACAATGATCGTTTTGTTTTCATTTACCGCTGCCCAGCATACGCCTTTGTTTTGGGGCAGCAACTGGCAGGCGAGCGGCCCCTGGTAACTGACAACGGCCAGGTGCTTGTCTTTTACCTCGTAAAATCCGCACCAGAAAAAATAATCTATTTTGTGATACAGCAAAGCGTTTATCGTGGCCATCTGGGAGAGGGGATAGGCGCTTTTTTCAGCCAAATCAGACAGCTGTGCATACAGCCGCTGGTATCGGCGGTTTTTTTTGGTATCAGTCATGAGAAATTGAAAAAAAATCGTTTCGAATACCATTGAAACGATTTATAATAAATAATGAACTTTATTTTTTTGAGGCGGCAGCCAGCGAGTCTTCATGCTGTTTTTGTTTCATCTGAATCTCATTGATGATCTGCTCCGGGGTCTTGCCAAGGTTATTAATGGATATCTGGGCATCGTCGGCCAGTTCATTTTCAGGGAATTTTTGAATAAATTCCAGATATGCTTCACGGGCTTTTTTTAGGTTTTTTATGTTGTTATCATAAATAAAAGCCTTGAGAAAATATGCTTCCGGAAGTTTAGCGAAATCCGAATGGTCCTTAATAATCTTATCAAGCGAGGCAAGGGCTGCTTCGTTTTTGCCGGAGTTCATCTGGAGGCCGGCAGCCCTGTAAAGAAATACCGGCGACAGCGAATCATCAGAGAATTTATCGGCAAACCTGGTATAAAGAGATACCATTTCATTGATCTTAACAGTATCGGTTACGGGAACGTTTGAGAAAAAAGGTTTTTCTTTTTCCGTTATCTCGTTCAACATTTTTTCTCTTGATTGTCCGCATCCAATAAGCAGCATACCAATAAGTACGCTGACTATAAAAATTACTTTTCTCATAATACTAAATTTTTAAACGTGTTTTTTCTGCAAAGGAAATATCATTTTATACTTTGTTTTGACCAGGCCTTTTGAGATATCGGTAAGTTTGCGTTTGAGTACCATTTTTTTTAACGAACTCAGCCGGTCAACAAACAATACTCCTTCCAGATGATCGTATTCGTGTTGTATCACCCGTGAGATAATTCCGGAATATTCTTCGGAGAAAAAATTGAAATTTTCGTCGTAGTATTCAATTTTTATGGTTTCATGCCGGACCACATCTTCTCTTATCTCCGGCACGCTGAGACATCCTTCATTAAAAGACCATTCTTTGCCGCTGAACTCGATAATCTGAGGATTAATAAAAACTTTTTTAAAACTCTTTCCTTCGGGATAATCTTCAGCATAGGGGTTGGTGTCAACCACCAGCAGCCTGATGTTAAGTCCCACCTGTGGAGCCGCCAGTCCTACGCCAACAGAGGCATACATGGTTTCGTACATATCGGCAATCAGCTTTTTCAAATCAGGAAATGTATCGTCAATATCAATTGATTTTTTCTTTAGAAGGGGCGTGCCGTATGCAATTATAGGAAGTTTCATAAGCTTGTTTTTGTTAGTGATTCAAGGTACGATTGCAAAATAATGGTGGCGCTGATGGTATCAACCAGGGCTTTATCCTGACGTTTCTTTTTGCTGATACCCGATTCAATCATAGTTTGAAAAGCCATTTTGGAAGTAAAACGTTCGTCATATCTTTTTACAGGGATACCAGGTAGGGATTTTTGCAGTGCTTTCAAAAACGGAATGATAAATTTTTCTGATTCCGAAGCTGTATTGTTCATCTGCAAAGGTTGGCCGACTACAATAAGTTCAACTTTTTCTTTGGAACAGTAGTTTTTCAGAAAAGGTATCAGCTCGCTGGAATTAACGGTTGTCAATCCATTGGCAATCAACTGAAGTTCATCAGTAACTGCAATGCCTGTCCTTTTTTGTCCGTAGTCGATAGCAAGTAAACGTCCCATATTTTTTTCGTGGTGCAAAGGTACGAAAAATGCCTTAATCCTACTATATTTTACGTGTGAAAATGGCTGTTTCACATTTTTTTTTAACTTTGAACGCTTACTGCAAAAACAAATTTTATGGTTGCTGATTTAAAACTTATGGTTGATGCTGCATGGGACAATCGTGCCTTGCTCAAAGAAGACAACACCGTCAGTGCCATTCGCAGGGTTGTTGATATGCTCGACAAGGGTACGCTGCGTGTGTGTGAACCCGGCGATACGGGATGGATTTTGAATGAATGGGTAAAAAAGGCCGTTATTTTGTATTTTCCAATTCAACAGATGGAAACCATCGAGGTGGGACCTTTTGAATTTCGCGATAAAATAAAACTGAAAAAGAATTACGAATCTTTGGGGGTGCGCGTTGTTCCGCACGCTATAGCCCGCTATGGCGCTTTTTTAGCGCCTGGTGTGGTGATGATGCCGTCTTATGTTAATATTGGCGCTTATGTTGATAGCGGAACGATGGTGGATACCTGGGCTACCGTGGGCTCCTGTGCGCAGATTGGCAAAAATGTACACCTGAGCGGCGGCGTGGGAATAGGTGGCGTTTTGGAGCCTGTGCAGGCTGCGCCAGTGATTATTGAAGATAATTGTTTTATCGGCTCACGGTGCATTGTGGTCGAAGGAGTCCATGTTAAAGCCGAAGCCGTGCTGGGCGCTAACGTAGTGATAACAAAATCTACAAAGATTATTGATGTCAGTGGAAATGAACCTGTCGAATTCCATGGTGTAATACCTGAAAGGTCGGTGGTAATACCAGGAACATACCTGAAAGAATTTCCGGCCGGAAAATACCCGGTTACCTGTGCCCTGATCATTGGAAAACGCAAAGAATCTACGAACACGAAAACCTCGCTGAATGAATGCCTGAGAGATTTTAATGTGGCTGTTTGATTTTTATGAAAATTTGTATTTACAGATTATATGACAATTCCTGATAAGATAAAAAGTTTGCACCAACAGCTTCCCGCGGGTGTAAAATTAGTAGCCGTATCGAAAACACAACCGGTGGACGATATATTGGCCGCTTATGATGCCGGTCAGCGACTTTTCGGCGAAAATAAGGTTCAGGAGATAGCTGAAAAAAAAGCATTATTGCCTTCCGACATCCAATGGCACATGATCGGGCATCTTCAAACCAACAAGGTAAAGTATATTGCTCCTTTTGTGTCGCTGATTCATAGCGTGGACAGTCTCAGATTGCTGGCCGAAATCAATAAGGAAGCCCTGAAAAATAACCGCGTCATAGATTGTTTGCTCGAATTTCATATTGCCGCTGAAGAAAGTAAATTTGGATTAACCCACGAAAAGGCCCGGGAACTTTTGAGTTCGGATAATTACAACTCGATGAAAAATATCAGGATATGCGGCGTGATGGGAATGGCGAGTTTTGTGGATGACGAGGCCTTTGTACGCGCTGAGTTCAGGTTGCTTGCCAACATATTTCAGCAGCTAAAATCACATTTCTTTGCCGGCAAGGAGTACTTTTCGGAGATTTCTATGGGTATGAGCAGCGATTACATGATTGCCGTTGAAGAAGGCTCAACCATGGTAAGGGTGGGAACGGCAATTTTTGGCGAACGGAATTATTTGTAATAATTCTTTGAATATCCCGAGGCCGTTTTTTTGCCTGTCCATACCTGGAACAGTCCTTTCCACATGCCCAGACCATAAGCAATAATCTGTATGTACAAAGTGATTATTGAAAGCAATGATGTTTTCAGATTTTTATACTTGGCAAATGACTGCAAAAAAGCAATAGCCGCAATGCCCAGCACACCGGCAAGAACAATCAGCCAAAGCCATTTTGGAAAGAAAGGAAATGGCGTAAGCACAACAAGAAGAACAAATCCTGCAATGAGCAGGGCCGGCAGAAAATGCACCGGTTTGAACATCTGTTTATCTATCCTGCCCAGGTTCACCCGGGCCACGCCCCAGTTGAACACCTGTTTGTAAAAACGTTTTAGCGAGGTACGGCGTTTATGATATACAAAGGCATCGGCGATAAGGCCTACTTTAAAACCATGATTGTAAATTCTTCCCGAGAACTCCATATCCTGACCGTGTCTGAGTTTTCCCATACCACCTATGGTCTCAAATACTTTTTTTGAAACACCCATATTGAAACTTCGGGGATAGAATTTTTTCTGAACAGATTTGGTGCTTCCACGGGTGCCACCGGTGCCTATAAAAGAGGTCATTGAATAGTTGATGGCTTTCAGCAATGGCGAAAAGCTTTCATGGCAGGTATCAGGGCCGCCCCAGGAATCCAAAGGGTCTTGTGCCAGATGATCGTCAATCTTGCGGAGCCATTCAGGCGGAAACATACAATCGGAATCTACAAAAATGAAGTATTCGCCTTGTGATTCGCGCATGCCATGGTTACGCGCTTCGCCGGGACCTTTGTTTTGCTGATACAAATAGCGGATATTCAGATGACTGGCCGATTGATAGCTCCTGAGAAAATTCTCTGTGTCGTCTGTGGAGCCGTCGTCAGAAAAGACAAATTCGAATTTTTCTCTTGGAAACTCTAGATTCTCGGCAGAAGCCAGCAATTCTTTCACCTCTTCCAACCGGTTGTATGTAGCGATTATTATTGAGTATTTCATATTATTTGTAATTGAGCCTCTGCGTCTTTTTGAGAATATTAAATTAAAAATATAACTTAGATTTCAGTCTCCCTTTCTTAGCGCCTTAGCGTCTTTGCGAGAAAATTAAGTAATAAAAATAACTTCGGTTTTTGTTTTCCTTTTTTAGCGCCTTAGCGTCTTTGCGAGAAAATTAAGTAATAAAAATAACTTCGGTTTTTGTTTTCCTTTTTTAGCGCCTTTCGTCTTTGCGGGATTAATTATGAAAAATAATTTTTGATGTCAATTTCTTTGGTTTTAAATATATCTGAATCGATATACATTTTTTGCCATATTGCCAACCCCGTCACAATCCACAGATAATTGTAGTGCCAGCGCATCTTGGGGTGAGGGGAGTGGTCAATGATGCGTTTGATATACTGATAATTAAAAATTCCCTGTTTTTCGATAAATTCAGGTGTGAGAATAGCTTCGGCAGTGGTTTTTAAGTCTTTTTGAAACTGTATGTAAGGATTTACCGAAAAGCCCCATTTTTTCTTGGTAATGATTTTTGGCGGGAGTTTTTGTGCCATGGCTTTCCTGAAAAGGTATTTCGTCTGATTGTTTTTTATTTTGAGATGAACAGGGATTGAAAACCCGAAATTCACCAGGTCAAGGTCCAGGAATGGCACACGTTCTTCAACCGAGTTGGCCAGCGACATACGGTCTTCTGTAAGCAGGTAGTCATTCACCATTTTACTCTGAAACTCTGTGAATAACACCTGATCCAGTGCATTTAAGTTTTTTGACCGTGCGAAAAATCCATCAAATTCAGTGTGCACTTTCTGACATTGTTCCTGCATTTGTTTGAAAAAATTCTGATGATAAATTTCCTTGTAAAATCTATTATCGTAATCCCAAACATTCCGCAAAATAAGATAAAATCTTTCGATATCGCCTATGGCAAGCAACATCTGCATCCCTCGCCGGTATTCGTCAATGGTCAGGGTGTGCGTGGAATTTTGCATGTTGAAAATCAAACCTGATTTCCATCGGAGGATTTTTTGCAACCATTCAGGCGTATGTGTGTGGTATTTGTTGAAAGGATAAATAAATTTATGAATATCGTAACCGGCAAAAAGCTCGTCACCACCCAAACCGCCAAGAACAACCGTGATCTCTTTCCTGACGAATTTCGACATGTTGAAACCCTGAAGTAGGTTTATCTTAGGCTCTTCGGCATGCCAGATAACCTCTGGAAACTGCTGCATCGGATTTAGTGTCAGTGAAAGGGTGTGATGGTTGGTGCCAAAATGTTTCGCAATATGTTCTGCATCGGGAAATTCATCCGTTGGCTCGTTGAAACCCATGGTAAAGGTGTTGATCTTCGGCACACCCAGCTCATGCATTTTCTGTACAATGGTGGACGAATCCATCCCGCCCGAGAGGTATACGCCCAGAGGGACATCGCTCATCAACTGCCTGTCGATGGCTTGTTTGATATAAAAGTGCATCTTTTCGATGGCATCATCCTCGTTCATTTCAGTGTCGGGTTCAGGCGTGAGTTCCCAATAACGCTTTATATGTAATTGCCCGTTTTCAAACAGCAGGAAATGTGCCGGCGGCAGTCGTTTTATTCCTTTAAAAAGCGTTTCATTTCGTTGGGTGTACCTGAGATTCAGGTGCGAGTGAAGCGCATTGTAATTGATGCTGCGGCTGACAGCCGGATGAAGCAGTATGCTTTTTTGTTCCGAGCCGAAGATCAGCAAACCATTGTTAAAGTAGTAATGCAAAGGTTTTACACCAAAATGGTCGCGCACCAGCAACAATCGGTCTTTGTTCTTATCTAACAGTGCAAAAGCAAAAATACCATTCAGTTTATGGAAAAATGTGTTGCCTTCTTCCTCATACAAATGCACAATAACTTCTGTATCGCTGGTGGTGTAAAAGTGGTGGCCTTTTTTTATCAGTTCTTCTTTCAGTTCTTTGTAGTTATATATCTCGCCATTAAAAATGATGCAGATGCTTTTGTCTTCGTTGAAAATGGGCTGGTTGCCGGTGTTCAGGTCGATGATGGAAAGGCGGCGGTGTCCTAAACAAAAATCTTTGTATGTGTGTACGGCAAAATCATCCGGCCCACGGTGCTCAATAATTTTGAGCATATCCACCATCAGTAAACTATTGTCTTTGTTTTTTTCAACGATGCCGCAAATTCCGCACATAGAGCATATATTTTACCATAAAGACTCCCCACTGTGGGCAGAAACGCTAAGATTCACAAAGGGCGAAATAATATTTAAGAGTGCCTACTGTGTCCTATTTGTCAATATGGTTCTATTTATTATTAATTATTTCAGTATGGTTTGATATTGAATATCTTTTAAAATAATATTTTGAAATTGAAATTCCCAGCTATTATTCTCACTACCAAAAACAATAATATATGTTTTTAAGGAATAAATATAGCTCAAATTCAATTTGTGAGTAAATTGACCACTATAATCGGCAAGTTGAAATTCTTGTGATTTAGTCTGTTCATCATACCTAGAGTCTAAAACGGTATATGATTCGGTTTTATCAAAAGATTTTATTTCGAACATTTTTTGAGAAAGAGTTAGCGTCCATTTCTGAGTATCATTGTAAACACTTTTTTGATTTTTATTATTAGATAGTACTCCCATACATTCAAAAACCACATATTTGAATAAACTATCTTTAAGAATAGGCTTTGTACCAGGTGTAACATATTTTTCAGGATGAACGGGGATACTAAATTTTTTTGCTTTATCTATTTTTTCTTCTTCTTGTTGAATAAAATCTTGCGTTGTCATATTCTCTTCGTCAATAAAAAGAGCTTCAATACAACCAGAAACAAAGACTTTTTCACCGGATTTAAAAATAAGCTGTTTTAATCCTAAGTCTTCTGGTTTATTAATTCTAAGGTCAGACAAAGATATGTTTTTATCTATAATAGTAATTGGTGTAAATTCATAAAAACCACTCTCAACTTCATGTGAACCACTAAAAACAAAACTAAAAGTCTTTATATTAATCATTTCGCCTCGGTTATCTATTTCGCAGCTGTTAATATAAGAAAATAATTGAGGGGTTGAAAAATATAATTCATAACAATCTGAACCCGACTTATGGATAGAAGTACTTGCCATGCATACAATACTCTTGTTGGTATTAATAACCCATTTCTTTCCATAGGGGACTGTTTTCCAGTTTTCTTTAACTACTGCTTGATTTGTCTGTCCTAAAACTGTAATAGTTAATGATACAAAAATGATTGTATAAATATTTTTCATTTAAATTCCATTATTAATTCATTATATAGACCTTCTAAGTCTGTTATATCAATTTCATACTGTGCTGAGGTTTTAGGTAATGATTTATTTTTGATACTAATGCTCTCCTTTTTATCTGGCCATAATGATCGTATATTATATTTTAACGGGTCAATATTAAACTTTGTCTTTAATATTACTCGAATTTTTCTTCCAATAATAAAATTAGATTTATTCAAAGCCATATCATTTCTTCTAAGCCAAAGAATCATTTGATCACTTCCAATTATAATTTTCATTTTTTTTAATTTGTAGTTTTTATATTACGTTTAATAAACCAACAAATATATCTGTATTATTATAAATATACAAAAAATTTAATCCATATTTACAATTTATAGTTGCCCTGTATTTGACTTTTGTGTCTAAAACAATTCTCACTGACAAATCAGGTTTTCTAATTTCTTGAACTTTTTTTTGCATTGTGCCCTACATATCATCAATAGATAGCGTTGAATAAGTGGCTTTATAAGATTTATATTTGTTCCTGATGTTTTTTGCTTTTTCTTTCAGCAATGCAACAGAAGCTTTATCTATGTTCAATTTAACTTCAGCAAACAAGATGTTTTTAGTTGTCTGATTAATGGCCACTAGGTCAATCTGGTTTTGGTTTCCTTTTTCCCAATAATTACCTATGATATTGTATTTTTTTGAAAGTGCTGTTTTTTCAAGAAAATATTTCTCGAGAAAGGGGCCGCTGTATGAGTCAAAATCTCGTTTGACGATATCTTTCAGATAATCAAAATTTTCAATTTCGACGGCACTCCTGTATTTGTACACAAAACGGAACCAAAAACTCAAAAAGTTATCATCAATCAGGTATTTTTGTGTTCTGCTGCTACCTTTTGCCAGCAGGGGTTTAATTTTTTTTATAATATAGTATTCATTTTCCAGTTTGTCAAGGTATCCGCCAATGTCTTTGCCTAAGATGGATTCAATTTCGCTACGGGAGGTTTTGGAAGAAGCTATCAACGACAATATTGAAAAATAGATAGCATATTCTTTTCCGAACTCCTCTATGAGGATATTTTTGCCTTCTTCTAAGAACAAAGAGTTTTCCCGGAAAAAAACATCCAGCATTTTATTCAGAGTAAATGCTTTTTTGTCGTTAAAAATTTCAACGTATTTTGCAATACCTCCGGTAATAGTATAAAAAGCCAGCAGGTCCTTCATGTTTTTTTGGACAGCATTTTCCGAAAATATTTGCTTTAATACATCGATGCTGAATGGTTTTAAATTGATTTTTTCGTCAGCCCTTCCAAACAATGGCTCTTTGGAATGTTCAAATATCTTTTTCATCAGAGTATACACCGAGCCGCTCAGTATCAGGTTCAGTTTTGTTTTATCTTTATTTTGGTCCCAGATATTTTGCATCTCACTAAACACTGCAGGGTTTATCCGGTTAAATTCCTGAAATTCGTCAATGATAAGCGTAAAAGGTTTGTGAATGGAGTGATTTAGCAACAACTCAAATAAATCTTTAAACTTGTCAATGTTCCCAAGTATTTTTATACCGAGTTTATTCTGCGCTTCTTCTGCAAACTCGGAGCATAATAATTTTTCATCTTTCCTTGCAACAAAAAAATAAAGAAAGGCATTTTTTTCTGCGGACTTTAATATCAGTTTTGTTTTACCAATACGCCTTCTTCCAAACACAACAGTCATTTTTGATGACTTATATGAAAGTTTTTTAACTTCATTAAGTAGCTGTAATTCAACTTCTCTGTTATAAAAAATCATGATTTATAAATTTCGTAACCGTAATTACCGTAATAGCAGTTACGCAAAAATACAAAAAATGTTTCAAATAGCAAACCATTGCTTATTTTTTGATGATATTAAAAAAGCCGGCTTTCACCAGCTTTCTTATTTGAAATAAATCTAAAAGATACTTGAACTATTTCAATTGAAACGTAATCGGCAATGTCATTTTCATAGCTGCAATTTTTCCGTTTTGTTTTCCCGGTTTCCATTTTTTGCTCATCAGCTTTACAACCCTTACTGCTTCTTCGTCGCAGCCACCGCCGATCCCACGGATCACGGTTACATTGGTAATGCTGCCATCAGCTTTCACCGTAAATTCAACATAAACAGTTCCCGAAATCCCTTTGTTTTTTGCTGTGGCAGGATAAACAAGGTTCATTTTAATAAAAGCATCCATAGCTTTGCTCCCACCAATGTATTCGGGCATTTCTTCAACAACACTTAACTCATTCAGATCTTTTGATTTTTCCAGGTCGACTTCCTGCTCCACCGGTTTCGCATATCTCTGTGTTGATTTCAAACAACCACTCGAACTGGGTGCAGAACCATAACCTCCTCCTACAGCATAATCGCTCACATTTTCGGGAAGAGGTAACGGTTGTTTAACAGAAACTTGTTTGCCACCGGCATTTCTAACAACCGAATCTATTGCAATAAAGGATGTGTAATTGGTAAGCAGGTTGTATTTTAATCCCAGGCCGGTAATTTGTTCGGTTAGTTTCGGATCATTACTGGCATTGTTGAAATCGTCCATAATCCTTATCTTCTGACGAGCCCATAAATACTTGATTGCATTGTTTGCCTTACTTGGCTCCGACTTGCTCACGTCGAGGATGTAAAGAAAATCTTCCTTTCCGCTTTTCCCCGAAATTTTTATTTTTCCGAAGGCAGTACCTTTCCATTTTCCGAAAATAATTACCGGCCGCTCGGCAAGCACATCAGGCACTTGCGAAGGCTCTATGTCGTACACATTAAAACCTTCATAGGTTATTTTGATATCTGTCAGCACCGGGTTTTGGATATAGCTTCTGAATTTTTCTGCTTTTTCATCGGCCTCTTCCTGTTTTGTAACAATAAAAGATTCACCCATGCCTACATGAGCTATGCCTTCGATAAGAAAACGGTTTACCGATGAACCAATGCCAAAGGCAAAGAAATTGGCTTTGTTCAGGTTGTTTTGTATAAGTTCAAAAGATTCCTTTTCTACATCCACATAGCCATCGGTAGCAATTACAAAGGTTCGTGAAAAGCCTGATTGTTTTTCTACCGACAGGGCTTTTTTCAAGGCTGCCAGCAATTCTGTGCCCCCGGATCCTTGTTGCTGATCAATCATTTTGATTGCTTTCTGAAGGTTGTCTTCTGTGGCGTACACTGATTGCGGCATAAGCATATTGGCGCAGCCAGCGAACAGCAGTACGTTGAATTTGTCTGTGGTACGAATGTTTTTTATTAGATTTTTCAGCACTTTCTTCGAGGTTTCAATCGGGTACCCATACATGGAGCCGGAAACGTCCATGATGAAAATATATTCACGCGGCGGTATCTGATCCACAGAGGGTTTAGGAGGAGGTTGTACCATGGCCAGGAAAAAGTTTTCCCCACCGTTTTCCCCCTTATATAACAATAATCCCGATTCTATTTTATTGTCGGCCAGGCGGTACTGAATTACCACGTCGCGGTTACCTTCAAAGACTCCTGTGTTTTTTAGCCGAAGGTTGGCACTGGCTGGGTTTTCATAATTTATTGTCATATCATGCGAGGGGCAACGCACATCTTTTATGGGCATGCCGGTAGCAAGGTTAACCCCTATGTTAAAGGCATAGGTTGGCTTTTCTCCGGCATGGGTGTATGGATTCGAAACCCATTTGTCGTTGGCGGATGCAAGAGCATCAGGCTGGTTTGAGTATCTTGGGCCAACCACAGTAGGGTAAACAAACTCATAAACCCCCTGTTCCGGAATCAATAGTTCGGTATAACACATCTCAATGCTGATGGTATCGCCGGGCAAGATGTTGGCAACATTCATCTGGAACACATTCGGGCGTTGTTGTTCGAGCAGCGAAGCATTTTTTCCTTCATTTTTTGCCTGTTCGTAATCTTGTCTTGCCTTTTGTTTTTCCTGGATCTTTGCCGTGATAAGGCGGTCGCCGACTTTCATTTTCATACTGTAAACCGCTGCACGCGTGGATGCCGGAAAAATGTAAATTGCTTCAATTACATTTTTACCACTGTTTACATACACTTGCTTTACTGTGACATCTGCAATAACGCCGGCTATATTCACATTGGCCGAAGTAGCTTTGAGTGGTAATTGTTCTGTTTCGTTGCTTTCGCTTTTCACGAAAAAATAAGGAGACAGGGTTTTGTCATCATCATCGCCGGTTTGTTTAATGATCAACGATTCCTGGTTTACAAAAGATGAGTTGTCTTTTGAACTGAAACTTTTTTGAGAGATCATGGTCAGCGGAATGATGAAGAGGAACATCAGCAAGAGGGTGCTTGCTATCACACTTTGATCGAGAAATTTCGGTGTTTTCATGGCTTTGATTTTTTAATTTTTAATTTGAGATTAATGATATGAAATTTTGATTTGCTATATGTTTTTTTTGATTTGTGCTTATTGATGATTATTTGTTATTTTTCCATAAAAATTTTAAATAAACTTAGTTAAAAGCATAATTTTTATTTTTTTTTAATATGGTTTCGGTAATGTTCAACCTGTTAAAGCAGAGATTGCAAAAGTTAATGGTATGGCCTGAAAGTCTGCAGATCACAATCATTTGAAATTCTCTGTTCAAAAACCAAATTAGCACACTGCTAAAACATTATTATTACTTTTGCTGCAAATTTTCTTAAATGATACAGAATATCGAAAAGGTTGAACAGTCACTTTCAAAAGTTTTGGAATACGCTGACAAAAACGATTATAAAGGGTATAACAAATACGACGCATTAGACAGCAAATTTTTATGGTTTTTTTCGTTTGGGAATAAGTTCTTGCGCCTGTTATACAGTCAGGTAGTAATGCGTTTTCCTGTAAATATCCGTCCCTTGTTTTTTGTTCCTAAAACACGAAATCCAAAAGGGATTGCATTGTTCTCAATGGCATATCTGAACCATTATAAAGCACATGGTGATGCAAATGATCTTTCTCAGGCAGAAACGCTGCTTGAATGGCTGCTTCAAAACCCTTCAAAAACTGAATGGGGGATGTGCTGGGGATATCAGCATCCCTGGCAGGATGTAGGTTTTTTTGCTCCGGCTCACCTGCCCAACCGCGTCGTAACGTACTTTGTCACCACAGCCATGATGGATGCATATGAAATAACCAAAAACGAAAAATATCTCGACGCGGCAAAAAGTGCATTGTCCTTTTTGCTTAAAGCGCCCAAAGTTCTGTACGAAGATGATACCATGAAATGCCTGAGCTATGTGCCTTCCGAAAAGATCCACTGGATCGTGATGGATGTTAGCATTCTCACAGGCTCGATTGTGGCAAGGGTGAATAAATATGTGAAGGATGAAGTACTCGCAAAAGAAGCCCGTAAGCTCGTGAATTTTGTTGTCGACAAGCAGACCGACTACGGCGCCTGGTATTATACACATCCTGCCGGAGACCACCCGCGTAAACATGATAATTACCATACCGGTTATATTGTTGATGCCATTCTGGATTATATGGATCATTCTGGCGACAATTCTTTTATGGAGCAATACCTGAAAGGAGTTAAATATTATAAAGAAAACTTGTTTTTACCTGATGGCGCTCCAAAATGGGCTAACGATAAAACTTATCCTTTTGATGTGCATGGCTCGGCCCAGGGTATAATTTCGTTTGTGAAAGCAAGCCGGTTTGATAAAAGTTATCTTGACCTTGCCGAAAAGATTGCCAACTGGGCTATTGATAATATGCAAAACCAGAAGCACGGATTTTTTTATTATCAGAAAACTTCATTGTTCCGTAAGCCCTACACCCTGATGCGTTGGTCTTGCGGATGGATGAGCCGGGGACTGAGTGAGTTGGTTAATTATAAATAAATTCAGAAGTCAGAAGTCAGAAGTCAGAATTGAGGAAGAAAAATTTAGAATGCAGAATTCAGAGATGAGAATACAGAATGCAGAATTCAGAAGTTAGAAGTCAGAATAAATTTGGAATTAAATATTAATTTTATCTTTCATGGCTGATTTTGATTTAAAATTAAGAACAAGAAAATTTGCGGTTCAGGTTTTCAAGTTTGCCGAAAAAATACCCAGATCCATTGGAAATGATATTGTTTCCAAGCAAATTATCCGATCATCAAGTTCGATTGCTGCTAATTATAGATCCGTGAACCGTGCAAAATCTCAGGCAGATTTTATCAATAAGCTGGTAATTGTACAGGAAGAAACCGATGAAACCTTGTTCTGGTTGGAATTTATTTCTGATTTGGAAATACTGAAAAATAATACTGAGTTAACTTCTCTCTCGAATGAATGTGAACAAATTTTATCTATTATTACAAAATCAATAATTACCTCAAAAAATAAACTTAAAAAGTAATTAAGATGTTGAAATTCTGAATTCAGAAATCTGATTTCATAATTCTGACTTCATAATTCTGAAATCTGAACTATTATGAAAAAAGTCCTCTTCATAACTTACTACTGGCCCCCTGCGGGTGGAGCTCCTATCAACAGGATATTGAAGTTTTATCAGTACCTTCCGGAATTTGGCTGGGAGCCCGTTATTCTTACAACGGAGGGCGGCGATTTTCCTTTTGAGGATGACAGTCTGCTTAAAGAAGTAAGGCCCGAAACAAAAATCTATCGCTCCAAAGGGCTCAGTCTGCACAAAATATTCAGTAAGGTATCGCCGAAATCAAAAAAGAACTTTGTGCCGTACGGTTTTACCGATGCATCAAAGAGTTCTTTTATGGACAAATTATCGCGCTGGGTGAAATATAACTTTATTCCTGATACCCGCTTTCCCTGGTATTTTTCGACTGTAGACAAGGCCATAAAAATTATCAAAGAAGAAAAAATCGATTTGATTTTTAGTTCATCGCCGCCGCAAACCAATCATATCATTGCCCGCAAGGCTGCCAAAAAGACTGGTTTGCCATGGGTTGCCGACTTCCGTGATCCTTGGACCGATGTTTTCTGGCTGCTGAATAATTCAATTCGCTGGAAATGGATACATAATATTGACAAACGAATAGAAAGGAAAACCATTGCAAAAATGGATGCAGTGATCACTGTCGGGCCTTCACTGGTGGAGATTTTGCAGCGCAAGACTTCCAAAAAGATCAACATGATCACAAATGGATACGATGATAAATATTTTGCAAACTTCCATTACAAACCCAATCAAAAATTCAGGATCACCTATGCCGGCAGCCTGAGCAAAGAGCAGGACCCTGTTTGTTTTTTTGATGCGCTGGAATTGCTGAAAGACAACAAGGACTTTTTTGAAAACTCGGAATTGTTGTTTCTGGGCAATTTCCCGGTGTACCTCAAAGACCTGATTGAAAAATCATCCTATAAAGAAAAGACAATTTTTCTTCCCTATACTTTTTATACAGATTCGCTGGAAAGCATTGCTAATTCTGAATTGCTGCTATTGATCGTACCTAAAACATCCGATAATAAATGCATCATCACCAGCAAACTTTTTGATTATATGGGTGCGCAGCGGCCGGTTTTGGCTTTTGGCCCAACAGACGGCGATGCCGCTATGATTTTAAAAGATGCAGAAGCCGGCACTATTTACGATTATACTGACAGCAGGAATGCCGCTGATTTTATTATGAAGACATTTCATGCTTGGAAGTCGGAAGAGATAGGTGTTCAGTTGCAGCCTGAAAAGATTGAGCAATATACGAGAAGGAACCTGACACAAAAACTATCCGAAATATTTGATGCCATTCTGGAAGACAAATCATAAATGACAAACTCATTTTAGCTGCAGCAAAGGATTGCATTAATGGTTAATAATCCAATGAGAAAAGGTTCTTTATTTTTCATCCTGTTATTTATTTTATTCGCTTGTACTCCAAAAAAAGATAAGCGTGGAGGAATGGGTTATCTTAATGATTCTACTTTAACAAATCTGGATGGCTATTTGTTTGATTCTACAAAATCATATTTTCCTGAAAAGTATTTCATGAATGGAAAATGGGTTAAGGAGATTTACCAAGATTCAAGCGATTTGATTGATAATGAGTTTTGGTTGCATATTTATTCAGTGAATCTTTATAGTTTTAAAGCACCGGTATTATATAATTATTACTTAGATGCTGAAATGTATAGGTTTTTATGGCTCAGAAATTTTGATAAACCGGTATTAATAACATTAATTAAAAGTGGAAGAGGAATTTCCATAAATACAAAAATGTTAAATGAAAAGCCAAATATCTATGTGGCAGTACATAATTACGACGGAAATAACATTGGTGATTTGATGATTGAAAGCAATAATACTGAAGAACTTTGGAAAAAGTATCCTAATGCAGATTCGATAGTGTTACCTCATAATGATTTAAAATATTTGATCGATACGACATTTGAAGTTGATTCAGAGCAATGGAATGAATTTTTAAGACATCTGGAGTTATGTGGCTTTTGGGAACAAAAGCCAATAACGAGTTGGGGAGGATTAGATGGAGCACAATGGGTATTGGAAGGTCATACTTATGACAAATACCATTTTGTTAGCCGATGGTGTCCAAAAGATCATTACAGGCAATGCTGCGAATATCTAATAAAACTAAGCGGATTGTATTTGGGACCTGTATATTAACAATAAATAGTTAGGTTCAATTATTTTGCAATAAAATTGAATAGAATTTGAATTTTAAATTGCAAATCCTAACCTCTGCTTTGTTTCGTTGAGCTTATTTTTTGAAATCAGTATTAATTATTCAGCCTTCTGAATTATACTTTCCTAATTCTGTCTTCTAAATTCTGACTTCTGAATTCTGACTTCTGAATTCCTAGAATTCTATCCTATACGAAGCCAGCGGTATAAGCGGCAGATCATAAATATTTTCTATCTCGTTGGTATAGGGGTTATACCTGAATCCGGCAATATTTTTCCGGTTAAAAACATTCCCCAGCTCAAAAGCAAATTCATGCGAACATTTTTTTGCATTCAGCCGGTATCTTACACGGAAATCCATTTTAAAAAAATCTTTGGTCTTTTTTGTAAAAGCTAATGAATCAACATATACGGCATGGTGTGTCGCAATGGATTGTTCCAGGTCAAGGGGAGTATAACGCTGCCCGCCTATTTCGACGACTTTCAGGCTAAATCCTATGATGCTGTTCTTTTTTTTCCCGATTTTAAATTCCTTCCCGCCGAGCAAATTAAAGGTGTAGTTGCTGTTATATCTGGTATTTCTTTTTATGCCATTCACATCAAAATATTTTGAATCGTAAGCGGATGCGGTTAGCAAAATATAATAGCCTTTGTGCAAAAACTTTTCTATTGTCAGTTCTACACCATAATTCCGGCCTTTGCCCTTATTGGTCAGCACACGGTTGGTAAAAGAATTATCTGCATTGCTGAAATTTACCAGTGAAAGTACCGGTAAATCAACGGACACGGGTATCTGTGTGAGGTATTGGTAATACACTTCGATTTTGCTGCGCCAAAACTCTGAGATAAGCCAGTCGTAACTTAGCACGGCCTGGTAACTTTTGGTAAAATTAAGAGATATGTTAGGATGCGTGGAAGATGAGCCGGATAAAATTTCAGTGTAATAAATCTGTGAAGGCTGTGTTTGTCCGTGTACACCAAAACCCAGCGCTAATGCATGATTGTTGTTGATGGTGTAACGAAAAGCAAGTCGGGGTTCGAAACTCAACCGGCCATTATTCAGCAGGTACAGAATGTGAAATCCGGGAGTAACCGAAAAATTTTCAGTTATCGCGTATTTGTATTGTAAATAAGCCTGCAAAAGGTTGAGGCTTCCTTTGTGGTCATTCACCATATGTTTGTTTTGTCCGCCAACATATGTATAAAAATAAGTATTGTCGGTAAAGTTTTGGTTTTTGAAAATGAAGCCGCTTCGGATGATATGCCTGACATTAATTTTGCTGTGAAACAAGATGGATGCAATGTTGTTCTGCTGTATGGTAGATTTCCGGTTTAGCTGGTATACAGCGTAGTCGTTACCGGTAGAGTCTTCGGTATAATCAGGGTTGAAATATGATGAAGAAACTATGGTTTTTAAATAGGAATTTTTTTTCAGGGGACAAAACCATGTGAAGGCGCCAATAGCAGACCGTGAACCCGAAATATCTCCAAGCCGTTCACCGTCATTGGCCCACTGGTTGGAATCTTTAGGCGGTTTGTACACCGATTTGCTGAGGCCGCCCACACCAAGTAGCGAGATGTAGCCTTTTTTCAAAGGGAAATGAAACTTAAAGGAGAGGTCTTGAAAATTTGGTACGGCATCAATAATTTTTATTCCCATCAAACTTAGTAAGGCTACCGTCGAGTAGTTGTAATAGGCAAGATACGATGCTTGTTTCCCTTTTACAAAAGGACCTTCCGTGCCAAGCTGTATACCTCTGGCGCCAATCTGTGCTAGGTATTCGCGCTTTTCATTATTACCATTCCGCAATTTCAGATCAAACACTGCCGATGTGGCATTACCATACTCCGGTGCAAAAGCCCCGGAAAGAAAATCAGAATTATCAAGCAAATTGTTATTAATCATACTGATGCCACCGCCCGAGCTGGCTACATCTGCAAAGTGGTTCGGGTTGGGCATTTCAATACCATCTACCCTCCATAGAATACCCATGGGCGAATTTCCTCTTACTACAATATCATTGCGTTCGTCGGAGGCTACCGAAACCCCGGCAAAATTGGAGGCCATGCGCGAAATATCACCCCATGCGCCTGCATACTGGTTCGATTCCTCCACCGTAAATTGCCGCGTGCTGATGACCGACATCTCATTGATGTTGTTTTGTTTCTCGTTTTTACCCGAAATGACCACCTCGCGGCTCGTATAAACCTTTTCGCTGAGTTCAATGTTCAGCACCAGCTCGTGTGCCGAACTCACTTCTATGTTTTTTAAGATAATATCATCGTAACCCAGAAATGAAATTTTCAGGCTGTGCCTGCCAACGGCTATGTTTTCAAGACGAAATTTACCCTTGATGTCTGTGGTGGCGCCTTTGATGGGATCAGAATCAACTATAATTATGTTAGCACCCGGAAGGGGCATTTTGGTTTCTTTGTCTGTAACTGTGCCGCGTATGGTCTGAGACAAGTTCTGAGCATACCCCGTAGCCGTAAAGGTACAAATCATGACAAACAAAAATAACCGGTATTTCACAATAAACGGATAGATGGGTTATTTCAAAAATACTAAAATATTCCGATTTTTTTGAGGGTTGAAAAAAACTGTTTAATTTCGTAAAAAAATATATATGAAGAAACTTGCGCTGATAGGCCTTGTCCTATTGTTTTCTGTTGTTGCCTGCAAAACCACAAAAACTTCTAAAAGTGGTGAGGCTGAAAAACAGTTTGTTTCTGTTTTTCTTTCTTATATGAATCATGGACAAGCTTCAAAGCAAAATGAAATGAAAGCATGTATCTCTCCTTCATACATCAAAGAACACGGCATTGATATCGCTAAATATAAAATCAACAATTATTCAATATGGGGGTCCAGCATCGATTACTATTCTGCTGAAGATGGAATGGTCGTTACTAAAATCTGGGGTGAAAATAAAAACTGGATACATCAATTGGATTTCAAGGTGGTAAAAGAAAGCGGCAAGTTGTATCTTATGCCTTCTCAGTATAAAGACATGTATATTGATCCGTGGTATAGCGCAAAACTTCGCGTAAAGTAAGTGAACAGGACTTATCGCTATTGTCGTAGAACCCAAAAGTAGTGTGGAAAATTTGTTGCCGCGAAGTAATCGCAGAGCAAAATTTTTATGGCCGTCTAACAGGCTCCGTTAGGACTGAAAACGGCTGGTGTCGCTTTTAGTTTAGTTGTGGATCAATAGGGTAGTTAACCCAGTCGGAGTATTTTTTTCCCAATTGTTTTACTGCATTTTTCCATAATGTTTCCGGAGGGTTGCTGAATAAGAAATCAATGTTGGTATTGGCCACCACCCATGAATTTTCTTTCAGTTCACGGTCGAGTTGTTTGGGCTCCCAGCCTGCATAACCCAGGTAGAACCGGATGTCATTGCGGGCAAGGACTTTTTTTACAATCAGTTGGTTTACCTGAAAAATATCCCCGCCCCAGTATAAGCCATCCATTATTTTGAAAGAATTGGGTATGACATCATTTCTGGTGTGTATAAAAAACAGGCTGTCGGTTTTTACAGGTCCGCCCAGGTATATGAAGTTGTCGAAATCCTGTGGTATCCTGAATGATTTTTCATTAATTATCTCGGAAAGCCTGATGTCAGTGGGTTTATTCAGTACCAGGCCAAAAGTGCCTTCATTATTGTGTTCTGCCAGCAAAACAATAGACCTTTTAAAATAAAAATCCTGCAGAAATGGCTCTGAAACGAGAATTTTGCCTTGTGCAGGATTTATTATTGAAGACATTTTTTATGCTTTTAGATTTTAATAATTCTGTTCTGACAGTATTTAATTTAATAAACGTTATTTTTGTACTATTATTTGTTAAAACCTGCACAAAAATAATACCATTGAGATGTTGCCTGCTGCTAATAATGACAAATATATGGAATTTAGAAAAGAATTTCCATATATGCTATACGAGAAGTATGACTATGCTTTTTTGGATGGGAAATTAAAGATTTCTTACAGGTTTAATCTGTCGGGAAAATACATTTTCACTCCTGAATTACAGATACCTATACGTGATTTTTATGATATAAAAAACATTCCTTCAGCGGCTTTTGAAAATATTATTTTTCATATCGGGATGGTAGAACTTTTAAGCTACTGGAAGGCCGCCTGTCCGCCCAATGTTATCATTAAACCCTTTGCCCTGAATGAAGCGCAGATTAACTGGTGGAAGAAACTCTATTTCCTTGGATTAGGGGAGTTTTTCTACCTTAACGGAATAAAAACATCGATAGGTACATTCGTTGACATAAATTGCGAAAGCCTGCAGGAACCGGTAAAATCTGATTTGTTTTTGGATGATTCCTATATTGTCCCGGTGGGTGGGGGCAAAGATTCTGTCGTTACTCTTGAATTGCTAAAAAATAACCGGCAGGTAACCCCTATGGTCATCAATTCCCGCAAGGCCACCACCGAATGTATTGAAATCTCTGGATTTAACATGGTGGATTGTATTGAAATAAACAGGACGATAGATCCTTTGTTGTTAGATCTTAATAACAAAGGCTTTCTTAATGGTCATACTCCGTTTTCGGCATTGTTGGCTTTTGTAAGTTTGCTGGCAGGCGTGCTTGCCCGGAAAAAAAATATTGCCTTGTCAAACGAAACCAGTGCCAATGAAACCACCGTCATTGGGCAAGACATCAATCATCAATACTCTAAAAGCTTTGAGTTTGAAACAGATTTCAGGGAGTATGTGGCCTCATATATCAGTCCTGATTTGAATTATTTTAGCTTTCTCAGACCCTTGCACGAAATTCAGATTGCCTCACTTTTTTCAAAGTTCCCAAAATATTTTAAGGCGTTCAGGAGTTGTAATGCGGGCAGCAAAAAAGATGTATGGTGTTGTGATTGTGCTAAATGTTTATTTACCTATATTATACTTTCGCCATTTATTTCCACAGAAGAATTAATGAAAATATATGGTGAAAATTTATTGGACAAACCTTCCTTGTTGCCAATATTTAATGAACTAACCGGCGTTGATAATGTAAAACCTTTTGAATGCATTGGGACGGTGGAGGAGGTGAATATTGCATTGTGCCTGGCAGTTGAAAAAAACAAAAATCAACTGCCCTGGCTTTTAAAAAGGTTCATGGATAATCCAGAATATGAGAAGATTAAAGATGATCGTATTGAAAATTGGAAAAGCAGATTTGATGACCAAAACTATTTGAGTGATGCCGATTTCAGTATAATCAAAGCCGCATTATTATGATGGATGTACTCAGAGAATATTTAGGAAATAAAAAAATCCTTGTTTTAGGTTTTGGGAAAGAGGGACAATCTACGTATGGCTTATTACGAAAACTTTTTCCTGAAAAAACATTATGTATTGCAGACAGAAATGAAGATCTGAAAGAAAATGAAATCATCAGGGCCGATAGGAGCAAAGTGTTACTTCATCTGGGTGATAATTATTTAGAAAGTATTCCGGATTATGATTTAATCATTAAATCTCCTGGTATTTCACTGAAAAATTTTTCTGACTGCGATTTTTCTAAGTTTACTTCTCATACTGAACTTTTTATTCGCCTGTTCAGGAAACAGATAATAGGGATTACCGGTACAAAAGGAAAAAGCACTACAGCAAGTCTGGTTCATCACATTATTTCAAATTACACAAATAACTGTGTTTTGGTTGGAAATATTGGAGTTCCGCCATTTGATATGCTGGACCGCATCGACAGGAATACAATCATCGTTTATGAATTATCATCTCACCAGTTGGAACAGGTGAGCGTTTCGCCCCATATTTCGGTTTTACTGAATTTATATGAGGAGCATCTGGACCATTACCATTCTTTTGAAAACTATCAGCTGGCCAAGTTAAGAATCGCATTATACCAGGACGACAATGATTTTTTCATATATAATGGCGATGATATCCGGATAACTAATTTGTTGAGCAAAAACACGCTTCAGGGACGGTTAATGAAATTTTCATTATTTCAGCGTCAACACCAGGGGTGTTTTCTCAAAAACCGGAAGGTGTTTTATAAAGATTCAACGGAGATTGAAGTCCTGAATAAAACTGAATTTAAAAACCTGATAGGCGAGCATAATCTGCAAAATATCATGGCAGCCATTTGCGCATCAATATTATCAGGAGTTCCCACGGGGCTTATAGGTTCGGCTGTCGAGAGTTTTATTCCGTTAGAACATCGTATTGAATTTGTTGGAAAATACAATGAAGTGCTTTTCTATAATGATTCTATTTCAACGATACCCGAAGCAACCATGGCTGCCGTCAAATCGTTGATGGATGTGGATACCTTGATATTAGGTGGCTTTGACAGGGGGATTTCCTATGAACGATTGATTGATTTTTTGAATGATAGTACTGTTCAGCACCTGATATTTATTGGTGGTGCAGGAAGACGGATGTATATAATATATCAATCACGTGGCAGGGATAAGAAAGACACTTTTGTAACATCTGATTTTGAGGAAGCCGTAGCTTACGCAAAAAGACATACTCAAAAAAACAAAATTTGTCTTTTGTCGCCGGCAGCAGCAAGTTATGACATGTTTAAAGATTTTGCCGAGAGGGGTAAAAAGTACAAACAATTACTAAGTAAGTAAATAATTACCTGCCTGTCTTTACCATTAAAAAAGAGATTTACAGATTATTTGGCAGCTTTTTTAGTCTTTGGCTTTTCGACTATAGTTTCTGCATTTTCTGATTCTGTTTTAGCATCAGCTTTTTTTGAAGAACTTTTTTTTGCCTTTGGTTCTTCTGTCTCTGAAGTAGTTGCTTTAGGGGCGACAACTTTTTTTGTCTTCTTGGGCTTTTCTTCAATAGCAATCTGTGGTTCGGGAACTTCAGGGTTGACAACAATTTTTTCCTGAACTTTTTCTGGTTGAGCTGGCAGAGTCTTGTTTGTTTTCTTATGCCTTCTCACTCCGTAACTGCCAATCCAAATTTTACCTTTTCTGGTTTTTTTATCTCCTTTTCCCATATCTGTTTATTATTTGATTTTGTACAAAAATAAAAAAAATGCTTAATTCTTTTGAAATATTTTTACAAGATAAACTTTTTTTTAAATTCTGCTTCGAGTGCATTTGCATCTTTTATAGTGTTTCTTAGCCATTGTAGTTTTATTTCCAGTTTCTCGTTATCAGATAGTTGCCAGTCTATATTTGATTTTCTTAAGCGGGAGGTAAGGCTGTAGATGCAAATGGCTGCAGAAACTGAAATATTAAAACTTTCAGTAAATCCATACATGGGAATTTTAACCAGGCCATCTGCTTTTTCCTCGATTTCTTTGCTGATGCCATGCATTTCGGTGCCGAAGAACAGCGCAATTTTGTCATGAATGTCAATCTGTTCAATGCTATTGTTGTTGTTATGCGAGCTGGTTGCGAAAATTTTATATCCTTTCGCTTTTAAATTATTTATGCAGGCTGATGTATTATTTTTTTCTTTGTTGTATTTGCAAAGAGTCAACCATTTTGATGAGCCCAGAGCCACATCGGGGTTGACTTCGTATTTATTATTGTTTTCAATGATGTGTACATCTTGAATTCCCAGGCATTCGCATGAGCGCAAAACCGCACTGGCATTATGCGGTTGATATATGTCTTCCAGGCCAATGGTGATGTGCCGGGTTCTGGAAGAGATTATTTCATTGAATTTTTCCAGACGTTTTTCTGTGACAAATTCGCTGAGATACTCTATGAGCGCTATTAGGTATTTCTCGTTTTTCATATAAAAAAAAGTCCTGAATTAAAATTCAGGACTTTTAACAGCTTGAAGCAATGTTACTTAACTTTTGCAGCCAATTCAGCACCAGCTTTGAATTTTACCACTTTCTTGGCAGCGATTTTTATTTCTTTGCCAGTTTGAGGATTGCGGCCTTTTCTTGCAGCTCTTTTTGCTACGCCGAAAGATCCGAAACCTACTAAAGCTACTCTGTCACCTTTTTTCAGGGCTACTGAGGTTGCTTTAATGAAAGCGTCCAATGCTTTTTTTGCATCAGCTTTTGTTAATTTGGCTTCTCCAGCCATTGCATCAATTAATTCTGCTTTGTTCATGTTTAAAAGATTTTAATTAAATGTTAATTAATTTAATTAAGTTAATAATGAAACAAAAATACAAAATAAAATCAACAAAACAAGTATTATGCGCTAAAAAGCTTGATTTTGTTAATAAAATGGGGTTTTTGTTGAAAACATTCCGCTGTTCACAGGCTTTCCCGGTGATTTATCGGCTCAAATCAAGCAGTCATCCAGCGATTGTTCATTTTGAAACCCCTGAGAAACTCCTCAATCTTCATAATTTTTTTCCCCGATAGCTGCAGCTCTTTAACATTTAGGTACCCATCTGATGTATATATCCGTAAGTACCTGCTGTTGTCGGTTTCAATGGTGCCTGGCTCCTGTATCCCTGTATTGACGGCGTATTCAGTTTGAAGTATTTTAAGGAGGAATATTTTCCCATCAGGGGACTTCAATTCGCTGTATGCTCCTGGAATATAGCTTAATCCCCTTATAAGATTATGAATGGCAACGGTTTTGTTATGCCAGTCAATTTTACAATGTTCTTTAAATATTTTTGGAGCTTTTTTTAAATTATTAGCTGGTATTTCCAAATTATTCTGCTCAAAAGTCTGATAATCACCATGTATAATTGTATTAACAGTTTCAATGACCAGTTCAGCACCTGTTGATTTCATGACATCATATAAGGCGGAAGCATTGTATTCGGGCAAAATAGGGACTTTTCTTTGCAATATGATATTGCCTGTGTCAATTTTATTATTCAGAAAAAATGTGGTAAGTCCCGTTTCTGTTTCACCATTAATTATTGCCCAGTTGATGGGTGCTGCACCTCTGTATTGGGGTAACAATGATGCGTGAAGATTAAATGCTCCCAGGGTGGGTATTTTAATAATATCATCAGATATTTTACGGAAAGCTACAACAATAATAATGTCAGGAGATAAATCACTAATATTTTTTACAAAACTTTCCTCAGTAAAGTTTTCTGGCTGGAGTAGTGGAAGCTTATTTGCCACAGCAAATTTTTTTACTTCAGATTCTTTTAACTGAAGGCCTCTTCCTGCCGGTTTGTCTGGGGTTGTAACAACGGAAACTATGTTTTTCCCTTCTGCCAGCAACCGTTTTAGCGATTCTACGGCGATTTCAGGTGTACCCATAAATACAATGCGTACGTCTTTCATAAACTACTCCCGTTTATATTGATTTGAAAAATTATTTGTCGCGTAGAAGCAACATTTTAATCGCGGCCACGGCTGCCTCGGTGCCTTTGTTGCCATGTTTGCCACCTGCACGGTCTTTTGCCTGCTGGAAATTATCGGTGGTTAATACCCCGAAAATAACAGGCAGGTTGTGATCGATATTAAGGCGTAAGATGTGTTGACTTACTGCCTGACAGATAAATTCAAAATGACGTGTTTCTCCTTGTATAACGCATCCAAGGCATATCACAGCATCTACATTTTTGTTTTTAATTAAATACTGAGCGCCTAAAGGAAGTTCAAAACTCCCGGGCACATGCTCAATGATGATATTCGCTGATTTTATGCCGTGTTTCAAAAGTGTTTCTACGGCGGCTTTACTTAAGGATTCTGTGATTTCTGGGTTCCACTCCGAAACAACTATCCCTATGGTGCTATCGGGTGATAATAATCCGGAAACTTCAGTGTATTCAGAGAGGTTTTTTTTCTTTGAACTCATCAGGTGTTATTTGGTTTCCTGCATGCCTTTGGCATAAGCAATATATTTTTCAATATCGCGTGCTTCAAAACTTTTGAAGTGTTCTTTTTTAATTTTGGTATATACCTCAATGGCTTTGTCCCACTGGTTAAGACTTTCGTATGCCCAACCGGCTTTTATTAAAAACATGGGAGCAGTAAAATCATTGTTGTCTTTTTCGGCGGCTTTTTGATAATAGTTTATGGCTTTTTCTGTCTCGCCAAGTTCCATATAAGCATCACCAATGGCGCCAAGTGCCATAGGGGCAACAATATGATCGTCTGAATCGAAATCTTCCAGATTATCTATGGCGGCCTGGTATTCGCCGGTTTTCAGGTAGCAAATGCCCAGGTAATAACGAGCCAGGTTGCCCTGTTTGGTTGAACCGTAGTCGTCAACAATTTGTAAAAATCCGGGATTTGTTCCGTCGCCATTTATTGCCAGGTCTAAAGAGTCCTGCTCAAAATATTGTTCTGCATAAAACATCACTGATTGTGCTTCACGTTCTTTGGGAATACGGACGAATTTGTTGTAGGCAAAGACTCCGCCAATAACCACGATTATTCCGAGAAGAACATAAAATAAGAGGTTTTTGTTCTTTTCAAGAAATTGTTCTCCTTTTCCCAGGGCGTTTTCTACTGCTAAAATTTTATCTTCTGTTTTGTCAACTTTTTTTGCCATTTCCTTAATGTTTTTAGAGGTGCAAAGATAAATTTTTTTTTAGAATATGAGTGTATTTAATTATTTTTTGCGTTTCATTTATTGATTTTATGTAATCCATAACTTTCCACCGTATTTTCGTTGCCTTCAATATGGATGTTTAGCATTGTGGGGGTGCTTAATATGTAGGTGACTTTTTTCTCTTCCGGATTGGCAGGATTTTCAAAGATGATGCGGTCTTTTTTTACTTTCGTGAGTTTGAAAAGATTTTTTTTGCTGTCGTAATTTATTTTGCTTTTGCTTGACAGAAAAATTACCTGTTTATTCGAGCCTATATTCATTTCGTCGTTGAGAACGGTATCTCCGCTAACTATCATGATGCTTTTTCCGGTAAAAGAGGTGTCGTTTTCTTTGCGCCAGTTTTCACTGTAATAATAGTTCATGGTTCTAATGTCCCATTGGCCCAGTAACCATTCCATTTTTTTAAAGGTACTTATTTTATGAGATACAAAATGATTGGCTGTGTTACATGAAAAGAGGATAATAAGAAAAAAAACATAGATAATTATTCGTCTCATTGATGTTTTCGATTTTTGCCATAAAAGTAATTGATATTTTTGTAAAAAATCTTATATGAAAAAGATTATTAATCCGTACACCGATTATCCTGGCTATAATTGTTTTGGTTGCGCTCCCTGCAATACAACAGGTCTGAAAATGGAATTTTTTGAAGAAGGTGACTATATTTGTTCAAACTGGATGCCCGGCGAGTCTTTTCAGGGACATAGGGGTGTACTGCATGGAGGTATTCAACAAGTGATGATGGATGAGATTGGAAGTTGGGTGGTGCACCTAAAGCTCCATACTTCGGGAGTTACGGCACGTATGCAAACCCGTTTTCTAAAACCTGTTTATATCATGGCAGGTCAGATTCATCTGAAAGCCAGTTTGGTTTCTATGAAAAAAAATTTTGCTGAAATTGATGTGGCGCTCTATGATGGGAATGGTTCGTTGTGCGCAAAATCAACGGTAGTATATTATACTTTTGATGAAAAAGAGGCCAGAGAAAAGTACCACTATCCCGGTATTGAGGCATTTTATGATACACATGAGGTGTGAGTAATATGTAGTGGTGATGGTATCCGGATTGGCCCGGCCAAGGTGATTGTGTAAACGCTTGTAAAGGGAAAAGAATCAGTTTTCCATGACAACAAATTCATCACTATCCTGTAGCCTTTCCAATTCAGTTCCGTAAGGCAGGTTCAGGTACGGGATGATGGCCTGGTCGTAATTGGCCACCGTATTTGTTTCCATGATTTTGCTGGTATGCGGGTTGTCTACATAATCCTGTGTTTCGGTGCCCGATAGAAACCGCCAGCCGCTGTCGTTCTTATCTTCAGGTTTTTCACGGTACATGAAACCTACTTTTTCTCCCTCTACAGTGATTTTATTTGAAACCAGACAAAAACCCATAGGCTCAATGAGGTCTTTGATTTTTTCGGGAGGGATTATGAAATTATCTTCACTCATAGATATAATATAATGTATTTGATTTGAAAGATTCCCTTAATTACTAATTCTAATTGTCATTAAAAAATACGGCAAGCCAAATGCATGGGGGATTTGCTGAGGTATAAAATACTTTGTGTTTTGTGTGTGCCGGAATAAATATATAATCACCTTTTTGCAATTTTTTTTTCTGACTGTTTTCAAATTCCAGTGTAGCTTCGCCTTCAACCAAAACAACCCATTCGTGTTGTTCCTGGTCGTACCACCCGCGGGCTGGCGAGGTTTGCCCCGAAGAAATGATTTGTTCTATTTTGATGTTTTTGCTGGAAAAAAGCGGGTTGAAAATTTCTTCTTTACTTTGGCTGGCAAGCCCTGTGAAGATATTTCCTTCAACAAAGTCCATGGTTATAGTAATTCTTCGATGATACCTTTTCCCTGTCGCACCAAGACGGGGTCTCCCGATGTGCAGTCTATCACTGTAGAGGCCTCATTGTCACCATAGCCTCCGTCGATTACCATATCCACCAGTTTGTGGAATTTTTCGTGAATAAGCTCCGGATCGGTAGTATACTCTATGATTTCGTCTTCATCATGTATGGACGTTGATGCTAACGGGTTGCCCAGATGACGGACAAGTTCACGGGCAATATTGTTATCGGGCACACGGATACCGATAGTCCTTTTTTTGCTGTGAAAAATTTTTGGCACATTATTATTGGCTTCAAGGATATAGGTAAACGGCCCGGGCAGTGATTTCCGCATAAGTTTGTACACGGTGTTGGATATGGGTCTGGTATATTCAGAAAGGGTGCTGAGGTCGTAACAGATAAAAGAAAAGTTGGCCTTTTCCAGGTTGATGTTTTTCAGGCGGGCGATTCGTTCAAGGGCTTTTGGCTTGTAAATATCGCAGGCAACGCCATACACGGTGTCGGTGGGATAAACAACAATACCTCCGCCGGCAAGACATTCAACGGCCATTTTTATTTGCCGGTCGGAAGGGTTTTGTGGATGTATTTTTAATAACATATAGTTTTCAACGAAAAAGGGTAAGCTACTTATATCGCACCGCTACAACCGTTTACCCTTGCTGCCTTCCGGACCTGGGGGAGTTTGCGGGAGCTGGTCGTATAAGACTTACCCGTTGCAAAAATAAAAAAAATTCTGTAAACTGCACAAAATAATATTAATTTTGTTCTAATAAAAAAATCAGTTATTATGGAATCTGAAAATATTATTGAGGTGCCCAATCAACCCAAAAGCTTCGGTAGCCCGTTTTGGAAAAACGCATTACGGTGCGGATTGATGCTGGCTGGCGTTATTATTCTGCTTGATTTGCTAACCTATATTTTTGTTTTTGCGGATATGGGAATGATGGTAGGGCTGCTGATTTCGCTTGTTACCATTGGTATCTATATCGGATTGTATATTTATTATGGTAAAAACTACCGTAATAAATACCGCAATGGTTTTATTACTTATGGTCAGGCATTTTTGTTTTGCCTGGTCATGGCTGTTGTTTCAACCATTGTGATTTCATTGTATTATTATATTTTTTATGCGTTCTTTGATCCTGCAAGGGGGATAAATGAAGCGCAGAAAGCGGTGGAAATAATTTCCGAAAATGCGTCCATCCCTGATGAAACCAAAGAGGTATATATACAAAAAATAATGGATGGCGCAAACCCGGTCAGCAAATTGACAGGAAGTCTTCAGAATAATGCTATATTCTCAATAGTAATGGCTGCAATTGCTGCACTTTTTATTCGGAAAAAAGAAAAAATAAATGATGTCGTCATGTAAAAAACATTTTTTATGGATTTGTCAATTGTAATACCTTTATATAACGAAGAAGAGTCTTTGCCGGAACTGTGTGCCTGGATCAGAAAAGTGGTTGAGGAACAAAACTATTCCTATGAAATCATCCTTGTGGATGATGGCAGCAATGATAAATCCTGGGAAGTGATAAAAAAACTTGGCAGCGAAAACAATGCGATCAAAGCCATTAGGTTTCGAAGGAATTATGGCAAGTCGGCTGCATTAAACGTGGGTTTTGAGGCATCAAGCGGGGATGTTGTCATTACTATGGATGCTGATTTGCAAGACAGTCCTGATGAGATTCCCGGCCTCTACCGGATGATAAAAGAAGATGGTTACGACCTTGTTTCGGGCTGGAAAAAAGTCAGACATGACCCTTCACTCAGCAAAAATATTCCATCAAAATTATACAACTGGATGACCAGTAAAATGTCGGGGGTGAAGCTTCACGACCATAATTGCGGCATAAAGTCATACCGTCGTAGTGTTGTAAAGAGTGTGGAAGTGTATGGTGAAATGCACCGCTATATTCCTGTAATTGCTAAATGGGCGGGTTTTAAAAAGATAGGAGAGAAGGTGGTGGAACACCGCAAACGAAAATATGGCACCACAAAATTTGGCATGAACCGCTTTATGAATGGCCCGCTCGACCTGATGTCCATAATGTTTGTGTCGAGATTTGGCAAAAAACCTATGCATTTGTTCGGCACTATGGGAACGATTATTTTTGTGCTTGGTTTTATTGCTGCCTTATATATTGGTATTCAAAAGTTGTATTATTTGCATATCGAGGTAAAAGCCCCTTTGGTTACCAACAGCCCGTATTTTTATCTGGCACTGGTAGCGATGATTTTGGGAACACAACTTTTTTTAACAGGATTTCTGGCCGAAATGGTTGCCCGCAGTTCCAGTGAGCGAAACAAATATCACATCGAAGAGAATTTCAATATTGATTGATGATATTAGGGGTTTACCGACCGAGAGGCTATGTGCCTTAAAAAACTTTCTTTATAAATATCCGCAATACTGATTCTGGTGTTTTTTATAACTACCTGATTGCGCTCAACCTGTTCAATATAGTTTAGATTGATAATATAAGACCGATGTATCCGCATGAAAATTTCATGGGGCAATTGTTGCTCGAGCAACTTCAAACTCATCAATGTTAATACCGGTTTATTTTTATCTACTATAAAAATCTTTACATAGTCTTTCAACCCTTCTATATATAAAATATGATCCAGATTGATTTTTATCAGTTTGTATTCTGATTTTACATAAATGTAGGGCAGGGGAGTATTTGCTGTTGCTTTGGTTTTCTCAAACCATTCCGCGGCTTTGTTTGCGGCTTTCAAAAACTCTTCATAATTAAACGGTTTGAGCAAATAATCCAACGCATCGACTTTAAACCCTTCCAGGGCGTATTTTTCGTAGGCCGTGGTGAAGATCACCCTGTGTTCTTTTGATAACGTACGTGAAAATTCAAGGCCGCTCAATTCCGGCATGTGAATATCCAAAAAGATTAAATCTACCGGGCTGTTATTGATTTGTTCAATGGCTTCAAAAGCATTGGTACACCGGCTAACGAGATGAAGGAACGGCGTCTTTTTGATATAACTTTCAAGCAGATCAAGCGCCAGCGGCTCATCATCAACTATAATACAATTAATAGTTTTCATTTAGAGATAAAACAAAAGGTAAAGGTACTGATTTACTAATTCAGATTACTATTAGTTGAGTTTTATTGACAAAAAGGTGTGAAATATTCCATTTTCTATAGAGGTTTTATATTCATACTGTCCTGAATACAAAAGCTCTAATCTTTTTTTTAGGTTTTCGATACCGATGCCTGCTTGGTTTCTTTCATTATCGGTAGGATTGTAGGCATTTTGGGTCGTAAAAATTATGGTTTTGTTCTGCAGCTTCAGTTCAATTGCAATTTCCGAATGTGTACTTGTGATGCCATGTTTAAAAGCATTTTCCACCAAAGGCAGAAACAGAAGCGGGGCTATATCCGGATTGGCTTTGTCATTTGGAAAGGAGGCGGATAAATTGGTTTTTTCGGTCAGGCGTAATTTCATGATTTCAACGTATTGTTTCAGAAATTCAATTTCCTGTGAAAGACTTACCAGAGGTCGATCAGTTTCATAGAGTAAATAGCGAATCAGCTTAGCCATGCGGTGTATGGCTTCTTTGGATTTTTCGGGGGATATGTCGACCAGTGCGTAAATATTGTTTAGTGAATTGAAAAAGAAATGTGGATTCAGTTGGTGTTTTAGGTGCATCAGCTCTGATTGCAGTCGTTCGTGTTCAATATCTTTTTTTTCTGCTTCCACTTTTTTAATTCTTTTCATGACTTTTAACATCAGGCTTATGATAACCGGGACGACGTAAGTGGCAGCATTCCTGATAAATATCATGTTTCTGTCGGGTTTGAACATTGGCTTGTGTCCGAGTTCGGGAGGCGGTCCGGGTGCACCGTCCATAAAAGGTTTATGCCAGGAAATTATCACAAGGTCGTTAAGCCAGGTAAACAAGGCTATGATCAGAATGTTGATAATAATGAACCAAGCTGTTTTCTTTTCGAAAACAAAAAAATCTACCAGCCAAAAGTAGTTGATATAAAACAAGATCCCAGCGAAAAATAAAAAAATCCAGTTCATGTGGAACACCACTCTGAAAGAACTTAACTCTCCGGGAAAAAACAATATTGGCAGGCTGAAAAGTATTAACCATACGCCGGTGTGGAGCAGTATGTTTAATAGCGATTTATTATTTTTCAGGCCGGTGTTCAAAAAAAGGTTATTGATTTACAATACAAAAGTCTGAATAAAATTCAATTATTTAAAGTAAAATAGATGTAAGGGGATAATTTATAGAGGTATAATTTTTTTTTATCTTTTAAAGCCATCAATAAATCGTTTTAATGTTAGAAATGAAAATATAAAATTAATTCATTAGTAAAATGGCTGATTAATTTATTGATAAACATTGTGTCGATAAACAATGTCATTTCATCGATTATTTTGTAAAGAACGTATATTTTAATTGAGATATGATAAATTTATTTTGAAAATGAGTTATTTTTGTGTGATAAGTTTTGATGTAAGTTATTAATTAAAAAGCACGTATTTTTAAGGAAAACTATCGAACTCCTAAAGAAAATAACGAAAATTAGTATTAATGAAATTTAAACGTATGAAGAAGTTTTTTGTCGCTTTTGTATTGTTTTTTTTAATGGATAATTTGGCGCATGTGTGTGCCCAGCAGCAACCGTTATATACATTCGTAACCGGAAGCAGTTATGCATATTTGTTAGACACTGCCACAACCTCCACATCTACTTATTTTGCCCGTTGGAATATAGGTTCAACAGGATATTCTGCGCATTTTCAAAAGGATACAATTTATCAGAGTTCGTCCTCCAAAGAGGATGAAGGAGCGAAAGAAGCCGGTAGTTATTCCAAAGTAAAAAAATGGGCCTGTACCAGCAAGACAACTGCTACTTGTGTCTGGACATATACCTCTTCCAACATGCATCATGACCTATGCCCTTTGCCAAACGGAAATGTCCTGATAATTGTTCAGGAATCAAAAACAGCTACTCAGATACAGGCTGCTGGCGGTACATATTCAAGTAGTGCAAATTTTGAATGTATTAAGGAAATACACCCTACAGGGGCCACTACCGGAACTGTTGTTTGGGAATGGCACTTGTTTGACCACTTGTGCCAGGATAATAACAACACTAAACCGAATTATACTTCATCGTATGCTCAAAAACCCGAACGTTTCAGTGTAGATTTGGTTACTGGTTCCGACTTTTTTCATATGAACGGTATAGATTACAATCCAACACTTGATCAGATTGTTTTCAGTTCGCACTATAAAAATGAAATATATGTTATCGATCATAGTACGACTACGGCACAGGCAGCTACCAGCTCGGGTGGTAATGCCGGCAAAGGAGGCGATTTTCTGTACCGTTGGGGAAGGCCGCAGAACTACGGATGTACTTCTAACGGAAATGGAATTACGCTTAATGTGATTCATGATGCCCGCTGGGTGCCTTCTACCAATGCACTTTATCCCGATTATATCAGTGTGTTTCATAATGGTGGTTGTAGTAGCGGACACGCCATCGTATTGCACCAGCCACCCCATAACGGTTATAATTATAATTACACGGTTGGGCAGGTGATAGGCCCTGCCACATGTGTAACTCCTACCACCGCTTCTTTTTCTGTGCAAAATATGGGTGGCGCTCAGGCACTGGATAACGGAAATGTGCTGATACAGGCTCCGGGCTCGAGGTTTTATGAATGCAGCGGTACCGGCACTACCTATCAAAATGTTTCCGTTTCCTCTACCCAGGCTGACAGGCTTAAATTGTGCGAGGTCAGATATCCTACAGCCACAGCCACTGTCTCTAATGCAGATATATGTGCCAATACATCAATTAACTTAGGATCAACGGCCACTTCCATAATGGAAACAAGCCCGACACACACCTATTCATGGACTTCAAATATCGGCGGTTTTTCCTCATCATCCCAAAACCCCACAGCTACCCCGGAAACAGCAGGGAACTATACCTATACGGTTACCGTTACCAATAATGTGGGTTGTACCGCAACTGCATCGGTCAATGTTACCGTTAATGCCTGTACCGATATTGAGGAAAGTCAAAACATTAAACCCGAACTGAATGTTTATCCTAATCCAACATCAGGCGCCATTGAACTGAATGAGGAGTTTACAAGCAATAATAACTTTGAAATTATAGTTTGTAATTCTTTTGGAGAAATTATCATCAGGGAAAAGAATATAAAAACCATTGACCTTTCGCATTATGCTAACGGTATTTATTATCTTACTGTAAAAACCGGTAATGCTGATATCATTACCCGAAAGATTGTTTTGATAAAATAAATATTCGAAAAAAATTTATAAAAATTGTGGATAAAATGGAATCTTGATTTTTATTATGATAAAAAACTGTCATTTTTGTCCAAAGAATTATCATTGATCATATAAAATCCTTCTTAATTTCGCTAAGATTTTTATCGCAGACAGATATTTTTTTAAACCTAAAAATACTAAAATGAAAAAATTACTATTTGTTGCATTATGTATCCTGCTTTATGGGATTCAAAACAAGGTGAATGCCCAGTTCACCAATTTTACGGTTAGCAACAGCGATCTGCCCAGCGATTATGTTAGCGGCGGAGTTGCAGTGGACACCAACAATTTTGTTTGGGTTGGCACCGATGCCGGTGTCGCTAAATTTGACGGAACAACCTGGACTGTATATACAACCACCGATGGCCTTCCTTCCAATGTTATTGCCTGTGTTGCCGTGGATGTAGCTACTAATACCGTATGGGTTGGCACCGAAGGTGATGGTGTAGCCAAATATAATGGTTCAACATGGACAAGTTACAATTTTGCAGACGGTTTATGTGATAATGGAATTCATTACATCGCTTGCGATAACTCGGGAACCACATGGTTCGGCTCCTGGGGTGCCGGTATTTCAAAGTTTGACGGAACCACATGGACAACTTATAATGCGGCGGATGGATTTCCTGATGATCAGGGGGCCGTGGCTTCGGTGTATTATATTCACGTTGATGCTTCAAACAATAAATGGTTTGGAACCGATCTGGGGTTAGTGAAATACGACAATACAGCATTTACAACTTTAAATCAGAGCTCTATTCCCGAATTGCTCAGCAATTATGTGCTGACTGTTACTACTGATGCCAGTGATAATAAGTGGTTGGGCGTTCAGTTTGGCGGCCTGACCAAATTAAGCAACACAAATGCCTGGGAAGCTAATTACGACACAACAAACGGATTGGTCGATATGGGAACACAGGATATAAAATTCAATGCAGCAGGCGAAATGTGGCTTGGATCATACACACAGTATGGCGCATTAGTCAAAGGCGGTATTACAAAATTCAATGTCGCCAATGGTACGGGAGTGTCATTGACAGAGGCCGATGGCCTGGTAAATGATAAGGTGTTCAGGATGGCTTTTGATCAGGATGATGCTTTATGGATTGCCACAGCAGGAGGCGTTTCAAAATATGTTGATCAATCGGCAATACAGGAAGTAGGTAACACCAGAACCCTTGATATCTATCCAAATCCTGTAACTGAAAGATTTTACATCAACGGAGATATTAATAATGGTATAGCTACGATATGCGATATCACAGGAAAAGTAGTCTTAACTCAGCAGGTTTACTCCGGTGTGTCAATAAATACAGCTCACTTTGATGCAGGTGTTTATTTTATCAAAATCATCGAAAAAGAAAGCGTTTACACTGGTAAATTTATTATTGAATAGAAATTGTTGAGGCTTTTTAAACGTGTTAATTACCCGGATTTTGAATAACATTAAACTGATAGTTTTATATTTTTTCCTATCCGTTGTATCGGTATCAACTTTCGCGCAAAGCACTTTTTACGATATTGATCAGGTAAGAGAAGTCCGGATATATTTCAAAGAAGCAAATTGGGATTTTATCCTGGATAGTTTGCATGAAAATGTTGGCGAAGACGGTCGCCTTTTGGGCGATGTAACGGTTGACGGCAAAATGCTCCATAACATCGGTGTCCGGTATAAAGGATATAGTTCTTTCGATCCGGATGCCGTAAAAAGTCCTTTCAATATTGACCTTGAATACAACTATAACAACCAGAATATTCAGGGTTATACTAAATTGAAGTTGAGTAATGTTATTCAGGATCCCTCATTTGTACGCGAAGTGTTGTCGTATGAAATAGCCAGAAAATATGTGCCGGCTTCACTTGCCAATTTTGCTAATGTCTATGTGAATGATACCCTGCTGGGCCTGTACACCAATGTGGAGGCGGTGGACAAACTGTTTGTTGACAGGCGTTTTGGGCATAAGGATAATAGTTTTTTTAAGGGGGCTCCCGAAAATCTTATTATTCCAAACGGACAAAATGCAAACCTGGCCTATCACGGACCCGACACCACAAGCTACAAACCTTATTATAAATTGGAATCCGATGATTCGGAAACCTCCTGGACCGACCTGCTGAGACTCATTGATATTTTAAACAATGACGTTTCTAAAATTGACACTATTCTGAATGTGGATCGTACCTTGTGGATGCACGCACTCAATTATGTTTTTGTGAACCTCGACAGCTACATTGGTTACTGCCAGAACTATTATCTGTACATGGATGATTTTGGCCGTTTCAATCCAATTGTCTGGGATTTTAATATGTCGTTCGGTAGTTTCAAAGAAACCGATGGTATCAGCGCCCCTCCGGGCGGGTTGAGCATCCTGAAGCGTAAAACGCTGGATCCACTGAAAATGTTGACATCCAATCCCATGTCGCCACGGCCCTTGATAGTGAATTTATTGCAGGATACCACGCGAAAAAAAATGTTTTTAGCTCATCTGAGGACTATCATCAACGAAAATTTTAAAAACGACCTGTATCTTACCAGGGGGCAGGAAATACAGAGCATGATTGATGCTTATGTCCAGAGCGACACCAACAAGTTTTATCCCTACGCCCAGTTTCATCTCAACCTCGACACAACCGTGGGTTCGGGCAACAACGTGTTTCCGGGTATTAAGGATCTTATGGTTGCCCGTATGGCTTACCTGGACTCATTTCCAGGGATTTCAGGAGCACCTGTAATTTCGGGGATTAATCACGTTCCTGAAACTCCCTGGCAGGGCACAATGGTTTCGGTTACGGCTACGGTTGCAGGGAGCAACGACGTTATGCTGGGCTACCGTTATCAAACCAATGGCATTTTCAAAAAAATTAAAATGTTTGATGACGGCAATCATAACGACGGTATAGCAGGTGATGGTGTTTATGGCGCAAACATTTTAGTTTCAGGCACTGTTGTTCAGTATTATATTTATGCTCAAAACGATAGTGCAGGCGTGTTTTCACCGGAAAGAGCCGAATACGAATTTTACAGCATACAACCACAACTTCGGCAGGGAGATTTCGTCATTAATGAATTGATGGCTGTTAATAATGCTGCGGCTGCCGATCAGGATAATGAATACGACGGTTGGATAGAACTGTTTAACGCGACCAATGAGCCACAGAGTCTTACTAATTTGTTTTTGTCTGACGATTCCCTTACTCTTACCAAATGGGGGTTTCCTGATACCCTGGTTCCCGGACACGGATTTGTGATTGTGTGGGCAGATAATGATTTAGCGCAACAGGGACTGCACACGAATCTTTCTTTAAATCCTGCGGGAGGTTATCTTTATGTTTCCGGTGCGGATAACCTTTTGATTGATAAAGTTTATTACGGACAGCAAATCGCCAATAAAACATTTGGAAGGTACCCCAACGGGTTTGGCCCTTTTGTTTATATGCCATCATCATTTGCGCAAAATAATTATGCAGGCACTTCGCCTGTCAAAGACTTTTTGGTCTATCCTAACCCTGCCGCCGGCACGATTTACATCGAAATGCGACCTGATGAAGAAATTTCCGGCTTTAAAATTTATAATGCAAATGGCCAGCAGGTTTTTGAACGGAATATTAGTAATTGCAACACCGACTCGGCGATACTGGAAATAGATGTTTCAAGATTTAATATTGGCTTATATATAGCTGTTGTTGAAACAGAAAAAGGGATAATCACCAAAAAATTTGTTGTTGGAAAGTAGCGTTATCATTAATTTTTGAATAAAAATCAGTTGAGAACAAGAACCAAAAAATATTTGCATGATAGATTGAAAGCAGTTGTTTTGTTTTTTGCTTTTTTTATGCCGGCTTTGCTGTTTGGACAGCGGTTTGCCATTATCAGCGATATTCACGGGGCCACTGTTGCAACTAATGAAGTTTCGCAACTGGTAAAAAGTTGGAATCCTGAATTTATTATTTGTTGCGGTGATAACAATTATGCCTGTAATATGAACATCGACAACCAGGTAGGGCAGTATTACTGCGAATTTATCAGTCCCTATACCGGTTTGTTTGGCTTGGGAGATACAGTGAACAGGTATTTTCCTGCCATAGGAAATCACGATACGGATTGTACCGGTATTTCAAACTTTTTATCATATTTTACTTTGCCCGGCAACGAACGTTATTATGATTTTGTAAAAGGTGATGTCCATTTTTTTTGTCTCAACAGTAATTATGATGAACCTGATGGCGTAATGGAAACATCCGTGCAGGCGCTTTGGTTGGAAAATGGGCTGGCTAACTCAGCATCAAAATATAACCTCGTGTATTTTCATCATCCCGCTTTTTCTTCGGCCACTATGCATGGGAGCACCACCTATATGCAATGGCCTTTTAAACAGTGGGGAGCCACGGCGGTATTTTCCGGTCATGACCATATTTACGAACGCCTTTTGATTGGTGATTTGTTTTATGTTACCTGCGGAATCGGCGGAGGTAGTCTTTACTCAGTTAATACGCCGGTTTCCGGAAGCCAGTTCCATTGTACTTCTTATCATGGCGCCTTGCTTGCCGAAGCAACCAATGATAGTCTGCAAATTAATTTCATAACCACGGGCGACTCGCTGATAGATTATTTTGCCGTAAAATCTGTTCAGACAGGGAAAAGTGAAAATACAGCTATGTCAAACCACGAGAACATTGCAATTTACCCCAATCCGGCCCGGCAAATTGTCAATGTCAATGTGAAAAACAGCACACAGCCTGTAAAAATAATATTGTATGATTTATGTGGCCGGATGGTTTTGAAAAAAGAATATGATTGTTTTGATAATAATTTTAATATGGAGTTTGATATTTCCAGTCTGAAAAATGGTTTATATTTTTTACATTTGACTGATCAAAGAATAGCGCACAGTGAAAAATTATTAATAAATAAAGAATGAAAATCTTGTAACTATGAAAAAGAACTTTTTGGTAATAATTGTCTTTATTCTTGTCCCAACAATTTTTGTTTCTTGCAAAAAAGACCCCGGAGAAGGTGGTACTTCGAGTATTTATGGTAAAGTTTATATGAAAGATTATAACTCTACGTATACCGTTTTGTTGGAGGAATATTATGCCCAGGATGTTGACGTGTATATTATTTATGGTGATGATAAAACTTATAGCGAGCGAATCCGTACGAATTACGATGGTACGTATGAGTTTAAGTATTTGCGGAAAGGGACCTATCATGTGTATGTCTATTCTGAAGATTCTACACTGCAGACAAATGCCATGATACCGGTTATCAGGGATGTGGAAATTACAAAAAATAACCAGGAAGTGGAAGCCGAAGAAATTATCATTTATAATTAAACTATCATGAAAAAGATTTGCTTGGTTGTAATTTGCTTTCTTTTTGTTACCGTTTCTTTTGGGCAAAAAAAGAAAGAAATAAAAGAAAACAATATAAAATCCATTACCATTTGGCAGGCCGATAAAAAGGATGAAAAAGCCGAAGGTTACAAGTTGGAGTATGTTTTATACGACCGACAGGGCCGGTGGCTGGAAAAAATTGATTATAAAAAGGATGGCACAATCGAGAAAAAAGAAACGGTGAAATACGATGCCTACGATAATAAAATTGAAGAGTCGGAATTTGATACCAAGGCTAGTGTCAATAAACGAACCACTTATAAGTACAACGCTAACGGAGATTGTATTGAAGAAATTGAATATAAGGCGGGTGTGCTGGTCGGTAAATCAGTAAATACATTTAATGCCAATGGAGACAAAATCACCGAAATGGTCTATGATGCCCAGGGGACGCTTAAGAAGAAGCATACCTACACCTATAATAAGAAAGGCATGAAAGAAACCAGGCAAACCTTTAATAAGGATGGCGTTTTAGAATCGGGAAGGCAATATATTTATGAATATTATTGAAAATTAGCAACTGCTATTACTGTGGAAGAGATTTTAAGCATATTGAACCAATTTGAACCGATTTCGCTCGAAGAGATAAAAGGTGTTAAACTATTAAACAGGGTTGATACCAAATATAGTTTTAACATAAGATACCTTCCCGGAATATTAATGGCACTGGCTTCTGAATACCGTGTTCTGGCCTTTGGAGACATCAGGGCCAACCATTATGAAACACTGTACTTCGATACCAGTGATCTCATGCTTTATAATCAGCACCAATGCGGTAAACTAAATCGTTTTAAATTCCGCTATCGTTGTTATAAAGATACCCAAATCACTTTTTTTGAAGTGAAATTCAAGAATAATAAAAAACGTACCATCAAACAACGCATACGGCAGGAATCTATTAGTCAGAAAATAAATGGTTTGGCTAGTGATTTTGTCCGCAAAAACGCTCCGGTGGATCCCAATATACTGTTGCCACGGCTATGGGTGCGGTACAAAAGAATCACGCTGGTAAACAAAAATTCGCAGGAACGCCTTACCATTGATCTTAATTTATCTTATCAGGATGGAAATTTGAACAGGTCGGCATCGTTTCCGCATCTGGTCATTGCGGAATTAAAGCAGGATAAAAGCACCGATTCTTTTTTTGCTGCCTATATGCGCAACATCCGTATTCAACGCGTTTCTATCAGCAAATACTGTTTTGGAATTTACAATGTGTATGAGCATGTAAGGTATAATAACTTTAAAGAAAAATTCAGAAAAATAAATAAAATCGCATCATGATAAAACTTAAAATACTTGCAGCGACCATTTTTGCACTTTGCCTGTATGCAAGGGTTTCACCTGCACCGGCCCAAAGTGCTGTTAACCCCGAAACTTCATTTCAGACGGATGTTTCAGACGAGACACAGGTAGTTGAAAAGAAGAAAAAAAATGATATTGAGATAAATGAAAAATTCTGGTACGGCCTGCTGATTGACGTAGCAGCCATGCTATTATTAATTGTACTGGTATATTATCCCAACAACAAGCGGTATGAAAGTATTTTTACATTTGTTATGTTCAACCTGATGATTTTTATGCTCACGTTTGTGCTTAATAAAATCAAACTGTCGATGGGTGCCGCCTTCGGCTTGTTTGCGGTCTTCTCCATGTTGCGCTACCGAACCCAGGGTATCTCGATGAAAGATATGACTTACCTCTTCCTGTTTGTTGGCATTGGCCTCATTAGCGCCATACGTCTCGAATATTATGAATTGATAATCATCTGCAGCATTATTATTGCCTTTACATTTCTTTTGGATTGTAGTTGGCTTATCCGTCATGAAAGTTCAAAACAAATCCGCTACGAAAATATTGAGCTGATTAATAAAAACAGAAGTGAAGAATTGATTGCTGACCTGAGAAAACGTACAGGACTTGAGGTTCACCGTTTTGAGGTGGAAAAAATCGATTTTCTTAAAGATGCTGCGCGATTAACCATATATTATTACAATAAAAAAAATAAATGAAAAAAATCCATTTTTCCGTAGTGGCTCTTATGCTGGTTATACTGTTTTCAATTAACAGTACTGCCCAGACACAGGATGCCAATTTGTGGATGAATGTTGCTATTGAGAAAAAAATCACTCCTAAATTTTCGATTGGCTTTTCGCAGGAATTCAGGATGAATGAAAACATTTCGGAGTTAGGCACGTTTTTTACCGATCTTTGTTTCGAATATAAAATATCCAAAATTATCCGTGTGTCTGCAAATTATCGTTTTGTCAACAAACGCAGGCTGGATGACTCCTATAGTAAAAGGCACCGCTACTATTTTGACCTGACTTTCCGGAAAAAGTTCAGTCCGGTAATCATAAGCCTCCGTACCCGTTTCCAAAGCCAGTATAAAGATGTGCTCTCAAGCAATGACGGTAAAATACCCACGAACACTTTTAGAAATAAACTGACAATAAAATATAATGCAGAAAAGAAACTGCAGCCATATATTTTTGCCGAGATATACACTCCGCTGAAGCAACCCTATGATATTTTCATCGATAATACGCGTTATTGTGCAGGTGTCGAATATGAAATAAACAGGATGCATACCCTTGATTTTTATTATTTATTTCAGAAAGAATATCATGTGAAAAATCCGGTATCTGATCATGTATTTGGGATAGGGTATCATATAAGTTTATAAATCGTATTTAAAAAAAATTTAAACAAAAAGGTATCTTTTACTGATTTTTTGGTTAGTAATCATACTTTTGCATCATAAATAAATTTTTTTTTAGAAAAAATATAATTCAAATGAAAAAAAACAAACTCTTTGCTATAGTAATGATTTTATCCATGCTTTGTATGGATGTGTTTGCCCAATCAGGCGCCAATGATCCTTCTTTTGATCCCACTTACCAGGGATTTGACGCCGGCACAGGTGCAAACAGGGCTGTATATTCCACAAGCCTTCAAACAGATGAGAAAATAATAATTGCAGGCAGTTTTACTTATTTCAATGGTTCTTCCCGAAGAAGAATTGCCAGGTTGAATACCGATGGCAGTATTGATATCACCTTTGATCCGGGTAGCGGCGCCAGTCAGAACTCAACAATTTATACTACATCCCTGCAAAGTGATGGAAAGATTATAATCGGAGGTAATTTCACATCATACAATCAGGTTCAACGAAGCAGGGTAGCACGTGTTAACACCGACGGAACCCTGGATGGTACTTTTAATCCCGGCTCGGGTACTGGTATGAACAGCACCGTCTATGCTTCAGCCATTCAAAGCGATGGCAAGATAATATTCGGCGGTTATTTCAGCAGTTATAATAACAAGTCGCGAAATTGTATCGCCAGGGCTAATGCCAACGGCGGTGCTGACACAACGTTCACTCCTGGTACCGGGGCAAATAATACCATTTATGCAGTGGCTATTCAGACCGATGGCAAAATTCTTATTGGCGGAAGTTTCACCTCTTTCAACGGCACATCCATTAATCGTATAGCCCGTTTGAATGCCGATGGCAGCCTTGATGCCTCCTTCGTCCCTGGAACTGGAGCCGGTGGCACCATACGTACAGTGGCACTTCAAAGTGATGGGAAAATAGTCATAGGCGGAAATTTTACCTCATTTAACGGGACCACGGTGAATCGTATCGCCAGGCTTAACAGTGATGGAACTATTGACAATTCTTTTGTCCCCGGTGCCGGAGCCAGCGCTTATGTACGTAAAGCTGTTATACAAACGGATGGAAAAATAGTTATCGGTGGAGAGTTTGTTACCTTTAATGCGGTATCAAAGAAAAGAATAGTCCGCTTAAACAGTGATGGCTCCATGGATGCTTCCTTTCTGCCGGGATCAGGGGCAGACAGCAATATTGTGGCCATGGCAGTGAAAGGTGATGGAAAAATTATTATTGGAGGAGATTTTACTTTTTATGACGGTACATCCAGAAACTATTTTGCCCGGCTCAACAGTGATGGCAGCCTCGATTCAACATGTGTTAACTGTTCAGGGGCTAATGAGGTAGTGCGAAGCGCCAATATACAAAATGATGCAAAAATTATTATAGCAGGTTATTTTACCTTTTTTAATGGAACAGGAATTAACCGTGTTGCAAGGTTAAACACCGATGGCAGCCTGGATGATACATTTGACCCGGGTTCAGGCCCTGATGGCGGTGTTACCACTTCTATTCTTCAGGGAGATGGAAGAATTTTTATTGCCGGCAATTTCGAATCGGTTAATGGTACGCCATTATACCGTGTTGCCCGGCTGAATACCGATGGCAGTGTTGATGTTTCGTTTACTCCCGACAGTGGCGCCAATAAAATCATTTATGCGGCTGCCATACAAAGCGACGGGAAAATTGTTATTGGTGGTGAATTTGATTCGGTTAGCGACACACCCCGTTCACGCATTGCACGTCTCAACAGCAATGGAACACTTGACGTCACTTTTAATCCAGGCACAGGAGCCGACAGTTATATTACAGCTATCGCTATTCAAAGTGATGGTAAAATTATTATTGGCGGAATGTTTACTTCATACAACTGGACAACAAGTAACTACATAGCCCGGCTGAACAGTGACGGAAGCTTCGATGCCACTTTTAATACCGGCGCCGGCGCCAATGGTATTATCCGGACTGTTACAATTCAGAGCAATGGAAAAATCCTTATCGGTGGGAGTTTTTCAACTTATAACGGAATCTCCGTCAATCGGGTTGCCCGCCTGAATACCGATGGCAGTATTGATGCCTCATTTAATCCTGGTGGTGCAGGGGCCAGCGGTTCTGTGTATTCAATACTTGCTCAGAATAATGGCAAGATTTACATTTCGGGTATTTTTACCTCCTATAACGGAACATCCCGAAACCGCATAGCCCGCCTCAACATCGACGGTACCCTGGATAATGCTTTTGATCCGGGAACAGGGTCAAACAACATTATTTTTACTTCTGCCTTGCAGGCAGATGAAAAAATCATTATCGGTGGTGGTTTCACAACCTATAACGGAGCTGATAGGTACAGAATTGCTCGTATCATGAATACCGTTGTAGTGGGAACGACCGATGACTATTCCGGGAACAATATATCGGTTTATCCCAATCCTACTCTTGGTTCTGTAGTAATTACCTCACCTGAAGAAATGAAAAATGCAAAAATTAAGGTATTTGACATCCAGGGTAGATTGGTATTGCAAAAAGAAAATTTTAACGGATATTCCTGCTCTGTTAATTTAGAAAATTATGGCAAGGGACTTTATTTCATCGAAATAGGGCAGGGTGATAGTTTCAAAAGAATGAAGCTTATCAGAAATTGAGAAACTGCAAACAATTTTTTTTAAAAAAGCTTCATCTAAATGGAGCTTTTTTTATGCAGGTGTTGTTATAGAATATAATACCGATTGGGCAATCATTCACCGGCAGGCGGATAGTCCAATATCGACTTTTCTTGTTGTACGGTTTTTATGTAGAACTAGCATTAACCCTGTTTGACGGGCGAAGCAGGCATGGTAATTTTTTGTTTTTAACTAAAAATAATTACAATTGGTGTTATTTTTCACCCATTGAACGAGTGAATTAGCTTCTGTATTACAAAGTTTGACGCATTGCTTATTTCAAATAATTTGCGATTGATATTTAGTTGTAAAAAATAATATAAAATATTATTATAATAATATATGTTGTGTAAATAACAGTCACTGGTAAACGACAAAAAATAGTATGCTGACAATGCATCTACGCGACATATTCTCGCTGAATAAAATCTCTTAATGTTTGTTATTCAATATATTATACATAAAAACTATCTCTTGCACAATCATCAAGATATTAATTTGGCAATTCAAAATACTGGGTAGTTATAATACTTGTTTATTTTGATACATCATTTAAGTTAGAAAAAAATAAAATAATTGTTGAATTATTGATCAAAAAAAAGATAAATTTGAAGCGAATTTATGTTAAAAATAAAAACCCAAAAATATGAAGTCATTCAAAAACTTACTCTTTTTTTTTATTCTTGACAGCAATTAGTTTAATGAATTTGCAAAATGCTTTTTCACAATGTACTAACTGCAACTCGAATTACCCAACTGGAACCATTACCCCATCGAGTGCTACCTGGACGCTATATGGAAGCGGTTCCACACTTTCAGGTGGTTATCAGTTTTTTACATTGTCTACTACTTATATTTATCAGTTTTCATCCTATGGATCGGGTGCTAACTCTCAACTCACATTATATCCTTCATCTACATGCGATGCGGCATATTCGTTAGCCTATAATGATGATTATGACGTAAGTGGTGATATGGATGGATCAATCTCGCCTTATAATCAGTCTGCTGTCATTGCATATTACCCTGGTACCACCGATGTAAGGTTGTTACTCAGTGCATACAATTGTACAACCGGCAGCGCAAGTTTTAATGGTTATTACAGAGCAATCCCTTATAATCCGTCTGCCTACTCAGCATCTGCAACAGCAATATGTACTGGAGGTTCAGTGACACTTACAGCGCCTTCAGCAGATGTTAGTCCTACTGAAAATGACGCTGTGCTGAACATACAATGGTCAACAAATAACTTCGCCAGTGTCAATGTCTCTGCTGACGCCAATTCGGTCGTCGTTTCTCCGACAGCTACCACTACATACTATATGAGATACCAGGTTCTTGCAGGGAATAATACCTATTATAGTACTGCAGTTTCACAAACCATCACGGTTACACCTAATAATACCATCACTTTAACAGCAGGGGGAACACAAACAAAGTGTATCAACACGCCAATAACCACTACCACCTACTCCACAACTGGGGCTACCGGAGCCACCATTACAGGATTACCTGCCGGCGTTACCGGTTCATGGGCTTCCAATGTGGTAACCATCAGCGGCACACCTACGGTTTCAGGTGCCTTTACCTATATCGTTACCCTTACCGGTGGTTGTGGTACAGTTACTGCTAATGGAACCATCACGGTTACACCAAACAATACAATCTCTTTAACAGCGGGTGGTACACAGACAAAATGTATTAATACTGCGATTACAACAACCACCTTTACTACCACAGGAGCTACCGGAGCAACCATTACAGGATTACCTGCCGGCGTTACCGGTTCATGGGCTTCCAACGTGGTAACCATCAGCGGTACGCCTACTGTTTCCGGGGCCTTCACGTATACCGTTACCCTTAATGGTGGTTGCGGTACAGTTACTGCTAATGGAACCATCACGGTTACACCAAACAATACCATCTCATTAACAGCTGGCGGAACCCAGACAAAGTGTATCAATACGCCAATTACCACTACCACCTATGCCACTACAGGTGCCACTGGAGCCTCCGTTACCGGGTTGCCGACCGGAGTAACGGGATCATTTGCCTCCAACGTGGTAACAATCAGTGGTACCCCAACGGTTTCAGGTGCCTTTACCTATACCGTTACCCTTACCGGTGGTTGTGGTACAGTTACTGCTAATGGAACCATAACGGTTACACCAAACAATACGATCTCTTTAACAGCGGGTGGTACACAGACAAAATGTATTAATACTGCGATTACAACAACCACTTATACTACCACAGGGGCCACCGGAGCAACAATTACTGGATTACCTACCGGCGTCACCGGTTCATGGGCTTCCAATACAGTAACCATCAGCGGTACGCTTACTGTTTCAGGGGCTTTCACATATACCGTCACTCTTAATGGTGGTTGCGGAACTGTAACTGCCACGGGCACAATTACTGTTACACCTAACAACACCATTGCACTGACCTCTCCTGCTGGAACCAATGCACAGACCAAGTGTATTAATACCGCAATTACCAATATTACTTACGGCACCACCGGAGCTACCGGTGCCACTGTTACCGGCTTGCCGGCCGGAGTAACAGGTGCTTTTGCCTCCAACGTGGTTACAATCAGCGGAACACCTACAGTTTCCGGAACCTTCACTTATACCGTTACCCTTACCGGTGGCTGTGGAACTGTGACCGCTGCGGGCACCATCACGGTTACGCCAAATAATACGGTAACTGCGGCATCTTCTACGCCGACACTTTGTATCAATACCGCGCTGACTGCCATTACACATACGACAACCGGCGCTACCGGCATTGGAACGGCTACAGGACTACCAGCAGGAGTAACCGCATCATGGGCATCAAACGCCATCACTATCAGCGGCACACCCACAGTATCAGGAACATTCAATTATACCATTCCGTTGACAGGTGGTTGCGGTACGGTAAATGCTACCGGTACAATTACGGTAACACCAAACAATACGATCACATTAGTTGCCGGTGGAACACAGACAAAGTGCATCAATACTGCAATTACGACAACCACATACTCTACCACTGGCGCCACAGGAGCATCCGTTACAGGATTGCCAGCTGGAGTAACGGGAACTTTTGCCTCCAACGTGGTGACAATTAGTGGCACACCCACGGTTTCAGGTGCTTATACTTATACTGTTACCTTGACAGGCGGTTGCGGAGCGGTAACCGCTACGGGTTCTATAACGGTTACACCTGACAATACCATCTCATTAACAGCAGGTGGAACACAGACAAAATGTATTAATACTGCGATTACAACAACCACTTATACTACCACAGGGGCTACCGGAGCAACCATTACAGGATTACCCGCCGGTGTCACAGGTTCATGGGTTTCCAATACGGTGACTATCAGTGGCACGCCTACCGTTTCCGGAGCTTTCACTTATACTGTTACATTGACCGGTGGATGCGGAACAGTGACTGCTACGGGCACCATCACGGTTACGCCAAATAATACGGTAACTGCGGCATCTTCTACGCCGACACTTTGTATCAATACCGCGCTGACAGCCATTACACATACGACAACCGGCGCTACCGGCATTGGAACGGCCACTGGGTTACCAGCAGGAATAACCGCATCATGGGCATCAAACACCATCACTATCAGCGGCACACCCACGGCATCAGGAACATTCAATTATACCATTCCGCTGACAGGTGGTTGCGGTACGGTAAATGCTACC